>ENA-ORXR01002642-ORXR01002642.1-marine-metagenome-genome-assembly--contig:-NODE-2642-length-16820-cov-22.981843_pt1 | contig 16820 bp, 18 predicted proteins | sample MGYA00237866_ERZ511479 | MGnify/ENA metagenome assembly ERZ511479 | reverse complement strand
TAAATCTCAAAGTCAAAAAAACTTCGTAGCTTAGTGCTAAAATTGAATATGCAAATAAAAACAGATTTAATACTTGGGGATTGTAAGGAAATTTTGAAAACCTTACCTGAAAATTCCGTTGATTTAATATTCACATCTTTACTATGAGCCTTGAAAGCGAATTAATGACAAAATTTAATATGCCTTCTAAAGAAGAAGTCTCAACTATTTTGTTAAAAACTTTATTCAGTCACAATGGGATTATCAAGGAATTTAATTCTAACGAAGAAGTCGTTGAAAAAATTGCAGATGAATTTAATTTAAATGGAAAGCAAAGAACGGCGCAGATAGAAATAGTTTATAAAAAAGAAAATAGAATCAAAAGAGCTTCACTTTGGCATAGACTATTGTATCGTTCAGGTGCTTACTTAGCAAAAGAAAGGCTGGTTTCTCGACCTACACAAACTGAAAAAATAACTAATAAGAGAGAATGGATGTTAACCGAAAAAGGATATGATTACATATTAGATATATTAAAAATTCCATTGTCAGAGAAAGATAACTTACAAGTCAAGTCTTATGAAGTTCAAAAAGAACAAGTGATTATTTTAGATGCTCAAATGCCTAATGATTACAATCCAATAACTACATCCCTAAAAAGAAAAATGATAACGAAAAAATCCTCAATTAGAAATCGTGCTTTTAGGTATGCAATAATAGAAAATTATAATAAAAAATGCGCTATTTGCGGTTTGAGTCTACATTCGCCTGATAATAAAACTTGGGAAGTTCAAGCTTCTCATATAGTTCCTCATAGTCATAATGGAAAGGATGATGTATGGAACGGTTTAGCTCTATGTCATATACATCATTGGGCATTTGATGTGGGGTGGTTTACTATTTTACCAAATTACAAAATAATGATTTCTTCAAAATTCTCAACACTAACTCCTGAAATTGGTTATATGTCCGGTGTGAGTTTTTTTGAACAAATCACAAAAAATAATTCCGAAATAATTCTACCCGAAAATCCAAATAATTATCCCCATAAAAACGCAATGGAATGGCATAAAACTAATATTTTTTGTACCTAAATTTGAAAAGTATGAGTAAATTTACAGAGTCCAATATTTTCTTTAGCTTGAATCTTTCGGATATACAAACAGTTGCTAATCAGGAAATTGAAAGAGATTTGTCGAAGGATGAATTATTAAAAATTATTGATGATATTACTAAGAATATTAACTGGTTTGATGCGATTAGTTATGCGATAAACAAAAATATTACGTAGTTTTCCACCAAAAGCGAATAGAGAGACTTGATAGATTAAAACTCAAAACGGTTCTCAAAAAGAAAAATCCCTATCTGTTTAAGGCGAAAAATATGCTGACGGCTTCCGAAATAGTCAAAGGAATTGCAGATGCTTTTATATCTTCAAATGAGGAAACTATTTTTGGCGATTGGTTAGAAGGGCTTGCCATCTTCATTAATCAAAAGGTTTACAATGGTTGGAAATCGGGCATTCCAAACATAGACCTTGAATTTGATAATGATAGTGTAAGATACATCGTCAATATCAAATCTGGTCCGAATTGGGGAAATAGCAGCCAAATCAACAAAATGAAGTCTGACTTTAAAACTGCAAAGCGAACACTACGGACGAGCAATTCAAAAATGATTGTAACTCCTATAAATGGTTGTTGTTATGGCATTGATAATAAACCCGACAAAGGCGACTACTTTAAGTATTGTGGACAAGAATTTTGGTCATTTATATCAGGAGATGATGATTTGTACAAAGAAATTATTGAACCACTCGGACACAAAGCCAAAGAGAAAAATAATGAATTTCTACTGTCCTATAATCGAATGATTAATAAATTCACAAGAGATTTTATAGCTGATTTTTGTAAAGAGAATGGTGATATAGATTGGATGAAGTTTGTGGAGTTTAATTCGGGTAAAAAATGATACTGGGTGTAACATAGCACGGCAAGTGTGGCTAAACGCCCCACCTATGGCTATCTGGACCGTTATACAACTTTTACATTTTACACTATTCTACATTTTACATTAATTTAAATTTATAAAAAAACTCATCTATACCTCGTTCCTAAATAATGAAAAATTCATCCACCGATAATATAATATGAATATGGAATGGTATGTTCCACTCACGATTTTACCGGCTATTGCGTTGATTATACTCTCGACCAGCAATTTCTTGATAGCACTGAATAACGAGATTTACCAACTGGAAAAAAACAAAGATGATAGTGCGTGGATTATTGCACAAAAACTCAAGCAACTAAGACGCTTGGGTATCGCTATGGCACTACTTTATTCCGGTACGCTATGCTTTATGTTTGCTGCATTATCCAAGGCAATTTATAATGGCGAAATACTATTTAACTGCCTGATGATAGTTGCAGTGCTGTTTGTTACGGTAGCACTTGGGTTTTTATTCGTTCACTCCATTAAGGCAATTGAAATCAGGCAAAAACATTTAAAAAAATAGAAATATAAAAGTAAATTTTAATCATGAACCAAATTCAATTTTACGGAGCTGATTGGTGTCCGGATTGTAGAAGAGCCAAAGCATTTTTAAAAGAAAATAATATTGATTACGATTTTATTGATGTTGACTTGGACGAACAAGCAACAAAGAAAGTAGAATCTATCAATAATGGAAAACGAATCATTCCGACCCTCATCATAAACGGTAAATCATACACCAACCCCGACAATCACACGCTATCCGCCACGCTAGGTATCAATGAAGATTACCGTATTGTGATGTACGGCGCAGATTGGTGTCCGGATTGTAGAAAGTCGAAGGCGTTTTTAACCGATAATAGTATTAATTTTCAATATATAGATATTGACGAAAACGAGTGGTCAATTCCTATCATCACCAAAATTAATAATGGAAAACGCAAAATTCCAACGATACTCATCAATGAAGATACCGTATTGATAGAACCTGAAAATGAGGAACTTCGTCAGGCATTAAAAATAGATGAAGTCAAAGAAGAAAAAGTATTTGACTCCATTATTATTGGTGGAGGGGCAGCCGGACTGACGACCTCTATCTATGCTCAACGTGATAGGTTTGATACGCTTATTTTGGAAAAGAAAACGATTGGTGGGAATGCCTTTTTGACACAAAAAATTGAAAATTATCCCGGCTTTACTGATATTTCCGGTCCGGCTTTGATGGATAGAATGGAAGATCAAGCAAAGACCTACGGCGCGACCATAAAGACAGGCGAAGATGTCGTTTCTATTGAAAAACACAGGGATTTATTTACCGTAAAAACTCCTACGAAGGACTATCTCGGAAAATCGGTGGTCTTATCCACCGGCTCTACCTATCGTCAATTAGGGATTCCGGGCGAAAGCGAATTGATTGGTTCGGGCGTTCACTTTTGTGCGACTTGCGATGGTGCTTTTTACAGAGATAAAGACATCATCGTTGTTGGTGGTGGCAATTCTGCGCTGGAAGAAGGGATTTTCTTGGCAGGTTTTGTCAAGAGTGTGAAAATTGTCAATATTACGCCTGAATTTAGTGCCTCCGAAACTTATGTTGAAAAAATACCTACCATTTCCAATATCTCTACTTTTATGAACAAGGCTTCGCTCGAATTTGTAGCTGATGATGACGGCTTGTTCAAAGGATTAAAAATTGAGGATAATGAAACCAAAGAGCAAGAACTACTGACCGCAGACGGGGTGTTTATTTTTATAGGATTGATACCAAATACCAAGACTTTTGCCGATTTTATAGAATTGAACGAAAGAGGCTTCATCAAAACCGAAGGCATGGCACAAACCTCACAGAAAGGTGTTTTTGCTGCGGGAGATTGCCGCGAAGGTGCGATAGCGCAAGTGGCAGCCGCTACCGGTGAAGGTGTTTTGGCAAGTTATGGCGTTAAAAGTTATTTGAAATAAAAAAGTGTTTCGCTCACGTATTACAAGCACTTTTACATTTATTATTGGTTCTTTGACAATTTTTGCAAAAAGAAAAATTAGCGAGTTTATTCTGATTTTAGGAAATTCTTGAACATTAGTTTTTCACGCTTTTCCACCCCCCAACCCCCTCCAAAGGGGGAGACTACCGCGCGTAGTTCTTCGCGAAGCGAAGAATCTCCCCCTTTGGAGGGGGTTGGGGGGTGGAACACGCAAGGCACAAATCTTTAATTTTATTCCAAATGCAAAAATTGTCAAAGAACCTTATTATTTTACATTTTACGTTTCAAATAAATACACTTTTATCAAATGAAAACGACAAAAATTTTAGGCTATCTCGGCTTATTAGCTGCGGTATTGGTCGGTTTGGGAGAGTATTTTTTGCATTACTCCCCCAATGTATTGGAATATGGTAAAAATTACGAATTTTTTAAATTTGTACCGACCAAAAATCTTACCATTGGTCATTTTCTTGCCGTCATTGGTTTACCCTTCTATTTTGCGGGTTATTTGCATATTTACAGGATGCTGCGTAGTGGCAGTGAAAATCTTGCCCGTGCAGTCTTGGCGATAGGTTTTGTGGCTTTCGCTGTGGGTGGTATTTGGATAGGTTCGCGTGTCACGATTGGTACATTGATACAGCAACAAGCGAATCTTTCGCCCGATACTTTTCAAGTGCTGGTCGATACCTATACTACTCACCATGAGGTACTTGTGAAGGCATTGCGTATTGTAATCGCCTTGCTTTCGGTGGTATTCATTGTGGCTATTTTGCGCGGCGATACGTACTACCGCAAATGGATGGCATTTTTTAATCCTATTGTTATTCTTATATTTACTTTTACAACGATTTTTATCGCGCCGAGTATCGGAAAACACCTTGCGCCAATAGCTATGAATGTTACACATTTTATACTATTTGGCGTGTCGCTTTATCATTTGTCATTGGTTGAGAGAGCATCGTAATATAATACATGTTGCGGTTTGTCTTCCAATAATTTCATTACGATTTATTTATATTTTAGGCACTACGGTGAAAACTGTGGGTCAAAAATTTTGAGCTTAAGCTGAAAATCGGGAGACTTGCCTTGCATTTTGAAAATGCAAGGCAAGTTTGAGCATTACATCTGGATTTTTATTGCTACCCACAGTTTTCACCGTAGTGCCAAAAATAAAAATAATATTTAAAAAACCCGTTTGCTAAACTTTTCGAGTTTCGTGAGCGTACATAATGCACTAATTCTTAGTTAATTACTAACATTTGCTATATGCCCACGTTTACGAAACTTGAAAAGTTTAGCAAACGGACTACACATTAAAAATTACTTTCATACTATCAATATGTTCGCCAAATGAAAAATTGATAATTGAGAGTTGATAATTATTTTATTTAAATATTTATAAAAGATTCACTTTGAGTGCATTACAAATTATAATCTTAAATTAATTCTCAATTATACAACTTGTCCCGACGAATGACGGGATTCTCAATTCTCAATTTGGCGAAGACATTATACTATATCAACTATTTGAATTTTTCATTTTCATTTTCATTGGTATTTTCATTTTCATTAAATTTTTCGTCACCTCACAATTGTCACATCGCCGCGATAAGTATCTGACGTACCATCCACAAATTCTACCTCTACATAATACACATAAACACCTTGTGCGGCAGCATTACCTTTATATTTGCCATCCCATCCAAATTCAGAACTATTTGGCGAAAAGTCAGAGGTTTCATGCACCTTTGCTCCCCAGCGGTCAAATACTTGCATAGTACGGATACGCGCTACACCAATTCCGCCAAAAACAGTAAAAACATCATTATTTCCATCAAAGTTCGGACTGAAAATATTCGGAATAAAGACGTCTCTTTCAACATTCACCCGCACAGTTATGACATCACTAATGGCGCACCCGTTCGGATCTGTAACCGTTACATTATAAGTGGTCGTTGTACTGGGTTGTGCAACCGGATTATAGGAGAAATTATTAAAAATGAGCGTTGTATCTTGCTCCCATGTCCATGTGTATAAGGCGGTATCCAATGAGAAATTTGTTGTAGGAAAGAGGTTAATGCTTTCGCCAAAATCTATTTCTACATCTTCGCCATAATCCAAAATCAACTCTGTTGTACTTTCTATCACTTGATTGCCAAGTGCAACACAAGCATTGACATCTTGCACGTAGATTTCGTAAAGTCCTTCACCCAAATCCGTAAAAATACTGTCGGGTGAAAAAGTCGCACCATCTATAGAATACAAATACGGCGCACCATCTCCGCCTGAAACATTAAGCACAGTGATCGTACCGTCGTTTAAGCCGGAGCAGGTCGAATTAGAAGAAGTCGATTCAAAAAATATCGACTCCGGTTCGCTCAATTCTACCTGTGCTGTTCCCGTACAACCATCCGTATCTGTGACAGTAACGACGTGTATCCCTCCCGGAAGGTTGAGTGCCGCCTGTTCGGTGCTGCCATTACTCCATTGATAGGTATAATAAAATGAACCGCCTTCAGCATTCACAGCAGCAGAACCGTCCGTTGCACCTCCACAAGTCGGGTCGATACTGGTCGTTTCAAAAGATAATGGAGGTGTACCTGTAATCGTTGTCGAACCAAAAGCCGTACAGCCATTGGCATCCGTTACGACCACATTATATGTACCTTCCGGCAAATCACTTGCTACTGCAGAAATCGAAATGTTCGTGCCGGGTGCGTTGCTATCTTCCCAATTATAGGTGTAAGGCATTGTGCCGCCGCTTACTGTAACCTCTGCCCTACCATTGGTTTGACCGCAGGTAGAAGTGAAAGCGAGGACGCCCGAAATTTCCGGTGCGTCTAGTTCCGTCACTGTGGTGTCCGTTACAGTTGTACAACCATTATTACCTGTTATCGTGACGCTGTACATGCCTGCCGTCAATCCTGTAGCCGGATTGTCAGTAGAGACATTCACCCCCGGATTCATGGTGTTTTCCCAATTGAAACTGAAAGGTTCGAGACTGTCTTCTACGAGGAGAATAATAGTACCGTCAGCATTTCCGCAAGTCGCCTCCGCAACACCTTTTCCCAGAATTAGCGGAGAGGGAGGCATTCCTACTGTTACAGTTTCCATTGCAGTACAGCCCATTGCATCACTTACTGTCACGTTATACAAGCCCGCCCCAAGTCCCGTAGCCGGATTATCCACAGAAACTACTGTCCCCACGTCAGCTGCATTTTCCCAAGTATAAGTCAAGGGTTGTGTTCCTCCTGATGTTGTTACCGTAGCTGTACCATCGTCCGCAATACACGAAGCATCAGTGGAACTGATATTGTCAATGGTCAAGTCGGACATTAGTTGCCCCGTCAATTCACTTCCGAAAGCAAACATACAGAAGCAATTACATAAAAAAAGAATAAATATTTTTTTCATACCAATTTAATAATCAGACGCCTCACTCTCTGTGAATAAGGTCACAAAACAGGTGGTGATTCCCTTATGTGTGTTGGTAACTTTTTTGACGCTAGTAATGGGTTTAGATAACAAGGAAGGAATGGAGTGGGGAAAAGTTTAAGTTTAAGTTTAAGAATGAAGCATTTTTTTGCTACGCAAAAAAACATCAGAAAAATTAATCATTAATCATTAACCGTTAATCATTAAAAAAGCCCATGCAATTCGCGGGAAACCTGATTCACAACTTCGCCGAGGTGCTCCGGATTTCCATCAAAATCGAGGTTATCTACGTTGATAATCAGCAGCTTACCTTCAGTATAACCGCTAATCCATTCTTCGTAACGTTCGTTCAATTTTTTGAGATATTCGAGGCTCATACTGCCTTCGTAGTCTCGTCCGCGACGCTGAATATGCGATACCAATGTCGAAATATCTGCTTGCAAATAAATCAATAAATCCGGCGGATTGACCTGCGAACTCATTGTTTTAAATAAAGTAAAATAATTATCAAAGTCACGCTTGGACATCAAGCCCATGTAATGTAAGTTTGGCGCAAAGATGTACGCATCTTCGTAAATTGTACGGTCTTGGATGACGGTTTTTTCGCCACTTTGGATGCGTAAAATCTGCTGATATCGACTATTTAGGAAGTAAATCTGCAAATTGAACGACCAACGGCGCATGTCATTATAAAAATCACTCAAATATGGATTTTCCTCTGTATCTTCATAATTAACTTCCCATCCGAACTGTCGGGCGAGTTTGGTACAAAGGGTCGTCTTGCCTGCTCCAATATTGCCGGCTACTGCTATATGTTTAACTTGTGAATGATTTTCCATTGTGATTCGTTATTCGTTTATTTGTTGACTCGTTATTCGTTGACTCGTTATTCGTTATTCGTTTATTCGTTAACTCGTTTCTTTTTACTTGTTACGGGTTAACGAATAAACGGGTAACGAATCTACGAATAAACGAAGCGCGAAATTACAATTTTATACAAGGAAAAAACAGAAAAAAGCAAATTGCCGAATGTAAGACTCATAAAAAATGTACTTTTGGACGATGATTTTATGTAGAATATCTAATTTTTTAAAATGAAAATAAACAAATCCCTAATTTCGCGCTTAGAAACATTGGCAAAACTCAAACTGTCGGACAGCGAAAAAGAGGAACTTGCAAGTGACCTGACCAATATTCTCAATATGGTCGAAAAATTACAAGAGGTCGATACAGATGGTGTCGAACCGCTTGTCTATATGAATGACGAAGTAAACAAACTCCGTCCCGACCAAGTTGATAATATGGTCACGCAAGTCGAAGCCCTCAAAAATGCCCCCGACAGCGACGGAACGTATTTTAAAACACCGAAAGTTATTTGACGAGTTGATGAATTGACGAGTTGTTGAGTTGTCGAAAGACGATAACTAAGCGAGTTGTCGGGTTGATGAGTTATTGAGTTGTCGAAAAACGATAATTCAACAACTCGTCAATTCAACAACTCGTCAACTCGTCAATTCGTCAACTCAACAACTCGTAGAACATGAATCCGATTATATCTCTAAGCAATTTGCAGAAGACCTATATCATGGGTACTGAGCGTGTGGATGCACTACAATCCATCACCTTAAACATTAATAGGAATGAATACGTGGCATTGATGGGACCTTCCGGGTCTGGCAAATCGACGCTGATGAACCTGCTCGGCTGTCTTGACACACCGACCAATGGCGATTATTTTCTTAATGAAAATGATGTGAGCTATATGGAGGATGGCGACCTTGCTGCTGTCCGAAATAAAGAAATTGGCTTCGTATTTCAGACCTTTAATTTATTGCCGCGACTGTCGGCTTTGGAGAATGTCGCGCTACCGCTTGTGTATGCAGGTATGAGCAAAAGTAAGCGACTCGACAAGGCAGAAGAAGTCTTGGAAGCAGTAGGTCTAGGTGACCGTATGTATCACAAACCCAATGAGTTGTCGGGTGGTCAGCGTCAGCGTGTGGCGATTGCGCGTGCGCTCGTCAACGACCCGTCCATCATTCTCGCGGATGAGCCTACGGGAAATCTTGACACCAAAACTTCCATCGAAATCATGTCTATTTTTGAGGACATTCACAAAAAAGGCAACACAATAATTCTCGTTACGCACGAACCCGATATTGCCGAACACGCACATCGTATCATTCGCTTGCGTGATGGCTTGGTGGAGAGCGATGTTAAGAATGATAAAATTGTTACGGTGGATAATCCTGAACATCGGTATAACCAAAGTTGATGTGTCGTCAGACGAATGCTTTTTATCAAAGATAAGATGCTCCAAATTAACAAAAAACACTTGGTAGAAACCTTCGTCTGCCGACTAAAACCACGTAATTCCCACAAAGAACCTGATTATTTTGTAATTTTGGCTTTATGATTGTCAAGAAAATTGAGATAGAAAATTATAAGGGTTTTGAAAAACAGGAAATTACCTTTAATGATAATTTGAATGTTTTTATTGGGGCGAATGCTTCGGGGAAAACTTCGTTGTTAGAAGTGATTTTAAAGAGTTTGTATGATTTAGTGGTAAAGGTTAATCCTGATTTAAAAGAGGTAGATAGACGATTAAAATTCAGCCAAAATGAAATTAATTATAAATATAAAGGAAAATATTTAGGAGTTATTTGCCACATTCAGCCGGATAACTATCCTCTGCTTTCTGTAAATCTTTTTCGGGGGCACATCAATTCAACTTGGGGAAACAAATACGATAATGAGGAATGGAATCAACTCATTGATGACTTCAAAAAAACATTAACCCAACCGCAAACCATACCAATTATAAGATATTATCCTTCAGAAAAAAATAAAATACGAAATCAAACACCTTCAAAGAAAACTCCGCTAATGTACACCGTTGGTCAATTGGAGACTTGGGATAATATTATCCAAGATTATGATTTTGCGTACACTGAGTTTGTGCAATGGTTTTATAATTATGAAACATTAGAATTAAGATTAAGACGAGATAAAGATGATAATTCGCTTGAAGTTCCTCAACTGAAATATATAAGAGATGCCATCCAAAAAGCACTCTACGGAATTTACGGTAAAAAATATCTTATCAAATCTAACGGAGAAATTGCAGCAGGTCATTTTAAACTAACTCCTAAACTAACCATCAAGTCACTTAATGGAACGACTGATTTAGAAGAAGATTTAACCGCGAAATCAGATGGCGAAAAAGCCATCATCACTCTAGTAGCAGACATCGCGTACAATCTCGCATTAGCCCATGATTTTGAGGCAGACGAAAATTACCTAAACTCTCCCGGCATCGTCCTAATCGACGAAATAGAAGAGCATCTTCACCCGAATTGGCAGCGCAAAATCATCCCCATCCTCACCTCCGTTTTTCCGAAAATACAGTTTTTTATTACGACGCACTCGCCGCAGGTGATTTCTTCGGTGAATAGTGAGCATGTATTTTTGTGTGAAGATTTTAAGATAGGAAAAGTATATTTGAGAACAAAAGGAGTGGATTCTAACGCACTGTTGACCTTCTTGTTTAACTCTACTGAACGACCAAAAGAATATATTGATTTGGTGAATAAATTTGACGAACTCATTGATAATGATGTAGATATAAGTGAATTAGAACGTATTATCGAAAAAGTAACCAAATTAGAAGAAGAAGATACCGGAAGCGATATTAGTAGTTTGGTCAGCGAATTGGAACTACAACTGGAAGCCTATAAATTTGAACTGGAGCATGAGATGGATTAAAAAAAATGCTCCGCCTCATGAATTTCAGGAGTACACCAGAGCCGATAACGCAAGCTACGAAGATATGGATAAAGATGTCGGCACGGCACTTCGCGAGTCTCTTTTTAATGAACAATATGGTGTGTGCGCTTATTGCCAAAAAAGACTGAATATCAAGGAAACAAAGATAGAGCATCATTGCGAGCGGAGTATTTGTAATGGAGAAAACGATACACAAGACCGACGATTGGATTACGCGAATTTACTGCTTGTATGTTTGGGGAAAGGTGGGGAAAATGATGATTTGCACTGCGATACCCATAAAGCAACATTAGACCAAACTAAAGGACTACCCATGCAAATTAACCCGACAACCAAGAACCATATTGCCACGATTTCCTATTCCCGAACAGGACTTATTCGTTCTTCTAATCCATTATTTGACAGTGAGTTAAACGAAATTTTGAATCTTAATTTGGATTATTTGAAAAAATTAAGAAAACGAAAATGGTTATTCTTTTTCAGTAAGAGTAAAAGGAAAGTCGGCGGCATCAGTAAGGATAAAATGCGAAAATTACTGGATAAAGATTTGGCAAAAAAAGACGGTAGATTCACCAAAAACTTCCCCGGCATGAGCGAATACATGAAAGCCAAATTCCGCTAAAAACATCAACTCGACAACTCATCAACCCAACAACTCGTCAGCACATGAAAATATACACAAAAACCGGCGACAAAGGCGAAACCTCCCTATTTGGCGGTCGGCGACTGCCCAAGAGTGATATTCGTATTGAAGCCTATGGTACGGTGGATGAATTGAACTCGTATATCGGCTTGGTGCGTGATAGTATTTCGGATGAAAATACGCGCCAACTCCTTAAAAGTGTGCAAGATAATCTATTCACTATCGGCTCACACTTGGCTACCGAGACGAGCGTATCGCCTTATGTTCCTGAAATCAAAGACGCACATATCCAACCACTCGAACAAGCAATGGACGAGATGGATGCTCAGCTCCCAAAGCTAAAAAATTTCATTTTGCCGGGTGGACATACCACCGTTTCTTTCTGCCACATTGCACGTACTGTATGCAGGCGCGCAGAGCGTCGCGTCGTCGCGCTCAATACCGACACTGATGTACCGCAAGCTATCATTCAATACCTCAACCGTCTTTCAGATTACCTGTTTGTATTAGCCCGAAAATTGACGCAAGACCTTGATGCAGAGGAAGTCACTTGGGATGGGAAAGGGTGAATTGCTTGATTGTATAATTGTTTGATTGTCAACAATCGTAAAATATAACATAAATTTTAGATGTCAGGGGTTTTTTAAAATCTCTGACATCTTTTTTTGTTGTAAAGTCCTTTTTTTACCGATATTTGCCCTACCAATTCCACAATCAAATGATTTTTTGAAAGCTATAACGCTCTGATAGCGAGATACTTTTTCATTTTCAATGATATTTTCATTTTCATTATTTTTCATTTTCACTGACATTTTCATTTTCATTAAATATATATGTTTATATTAAGATTTTTCAAAGGACTTTTCATTACACTTTTGGTATTATACGCCTTACTTTGGCTCGTACCTCATGTGATGCCGCTCAAGCATGATGTCTTGAATGAGAAGCCTTATTCTAATAGTCAATTTACCCGTATTGACGATGTGAAAGTACACTATCGCTACTGGTCGAGTCAGGCGGATACTACATTGGGAAATGTGATGTTACTGCACGGTTTTGCCGGTTCTACCTACTCTTGGCGCAATAATATCCTCGCGCTCAATGATGCCGGCTACAATGTACTTGTCGTTGACCTACCCGCCTTTGGATACAGCGATAAAAGCAAGGGCATCAATCACTCCAATAGTGCGCGTAGCGCGCTCTTGTGGACACTCGCAGATAAGGTGGGTATGCAGTACAATATGAAACCTTACGCTAAGTGGCATCTTGCAGGACATTCGATGAGTGGCGAGGTCGTGGCAGCGATGAGTGCTTTGCAGTCCGAACGTGCCACAAGTGTGATATTTGTCGATGGTGGTGCATCTGATACAGAAGTTAAAAAGACGCCGATAGGCAAAAAGATTTTGCGTGCCTTGCTACCCGCAAGACGTACCGCTGAAGTTGTCGGGGGTTACTACCTATACAAACCTAAGCGAATCAAAAAAATGTTGCGTAAAGCCTATGGCGAAGAACCCGATACATTTGCCATCAATGCGTATATGTTGCCACTGCGTCAGCCACGTGCTTCGAGTGCGATTGTGGAGTCGATGATTTATTCGGAGGAAGTGAGTAGTTATAAATTGGAAGACATCAAACAACCCGCACTCATCATTTGGGGAACAGAGGACGAGTCCGTGCCATTCAGTAAAGGCGAACAACTCGACGAAGCCCTCTACGATTCACAAATACAAGAAATACAAGGCGCAGCACACAATCCAATGGAAACGCATCCGGGAGAATTTAACCGGATTTTGATTGGTTTTTTGGATGGAGCGAAACAGGAAACTGCTCCAACGCGGCAAATTATCGGGCAGTGAATTAATGTGTTAAAGTCGTGATGAATCGTGCAGATATTAAGATATTTTTTTATTTTTATGTGTAAAATATTTTTTCATAAAAACCTATAACCATGAACATTAAACTTTATCTGATATGTTTTCTACTAACTACATTTATGGCTGCTGCCTCTGCTCAATTGGAAACCTCAAGTGATTTATCTACACTGGAACTATTAGAAACTTTATTGGGTGAAGGCATTCAGGCGAATACACTCACTTTCACAGGGGAGTCAACCCAGCAAGGTTCTTTTAATGCCACCGCCACCAATCTTGGTCTTTACTCCGGCATTATGCTCTCCACCGGAGAAATACACGCCGCCGCCGGACCGAATGATGTCTCCGGTAGCTCTTACGCTCATAATGCCCCGGGCGATTTTGATTTGGATAATATTCTTTCAAGCTCTATTCCTACCTTCGATGCTGCTGTAATTGAGTTTAATTTTATTCCTCAATTCAACACCTTGCTACTTGATTACGTTTTTGCATCAGAAGAATATCCCGAATTTGTTTGCTCTGAATTCAATGATATTTTTGCCTTTCTACTTTCAGGTCCAAAACCCGATGGAGGAAGTTATAATAAGTATAATGTAGCAATGATTCCCGGCACTACGCTTCCGGTGGCTATCAATACTATAAACCCGGGAGAGCCAATAGGTAACGGTTGTACAGGTAGTGCGGGTTCTCTGGAGTATAGCGACCTTTATATTGACAATTCAGGCGGTACTTTCATACAATACGACGGTTTTACTGTTCCATTACAAATGACGACTCCCGTTATTGCCGGTGAAACTTACACGATTAAAATTGCCATCGCTGATGTCGGAGACGCTGTGTTTGATTCGGCGGTCTTTCTTGTGGGCAATAGCTTTAAAAGCCTACAAATCACTGATATTGAAGATGTGGAACATCTCAATACATTCAATATCCAACCCAATCCTTCCAATGGACGATTTGTAATTCATGCTGAATTTGAACTAACACAAACCGCTACTATTCAAATTATAAATGCATTGGGACAAGAAATTTACCAATCAAAAAATATGAAAAAGCACATTACAGAACAAATTAACATCAGTGACGCACCAATTGGTACATATTTCGTAATTTTGCAAACAGAAAATGGAAAGGCTGTTCAGAAAATAGCCATTTCGAGATAAAATTCCAAAAAACAAATTCCAAATTCCAATTCAGACACATTTCATCTAATGCGACTATTGGAATTTGATAATTGGATTTTGGAATTTTCAAGTTGCTTGCAACTTGTTTAAGATAGTATCAAACACACCCGTTTATGGTTTCCCGAGCAGCTTTTGTTGTTCGGGATTTTTTTTATTCAAATCCCCCGCGCCACCCATTTATCCAATCCAACACCTTCGGGTAAACCTCCGCTTGTGCATTACGTGAGTGCATGATACGGCTATGGTTGTAATCCTCTTTGTAGCCACCTGATTTTGAGCAAAAAAGAAACTTATTTTTAGGATTTTGAAACGCATTTAAAAAATCTTCACAGCCCTGACGCGGCGCGATGAAGGTGTCCCCTGCCCCATTTATCGACAAAATCGGAAAATCAATCATCGGCATTTTTGGTGTGTAATGAAAACCGTCTTCACCACGAAATTCCCGCTTTAATGACCAATCGTACCACAATCGCATAAAATAATGACTTTCATTATGCGGGCTACCCACCAAATTTGCCGGAACATATCCTACCAACCAAGAAGCATACCGAACAATTACAATTTGCCAGTAATTTCTCCACCCAACTGCCGCGCCTGTAGTTTGCGCTCCAAAGAATATCGCCGTATTTATCTTCGAAATATAAGCAGGATGATTGATGAGAAACATCGTCAAACACAAACCACCGCCACTATGCGTCACTACATCTATTGAGTTGATTTTTAAGTCATTAAAAAAATACTCGAACACCACTAAAAACTCATCTTTTGCCACCGTCTCAAAGGTAAATTTACCTTTATGTGGGTCGCTTTCACCATGATTGCGCCACTCCATTACCCAACAGGTAAAGCCATTTTTCGCCAAATACTCTGCCATGCCCATACACACTTTTCTATTGGAAAATGTACCGTGTGTCAGGAAAACGTGGCGCATATCGTCGCCCTTATCGCTGACTTTCCAAAGTGCGATATGGTGCTTTTCGTCTAAGGGTAAATCTATGCGTTGGTGATTCATCTGTATATTAACTCAAGTTGCGGACACGCAACTTAGTCCATAGTCGATGGTCGATAATCCATAGGCAACCGCGAGTTTCTAACGTATTTTTCTATGAACTATTGACCGTTACGGTTATCCTCAACTCAAATTATTAGTTGAAAATCATTCCTTCGGGATTGATATTCCAATGATATTTTTGTGCTGCTGCAAAATCGGGAAAATTCATTCGTTCTGATTTTTCGATTTCTTTGAATGCCTGATACATTTGCCTGGCGGCTATGGTCGGCTTCATACGTCCCACGCCCGTGCAAAATCCGGGAATAGCAATGGATTCGATTTTGGGGTGATTTTTAGCAGCTATCAAAGCCGCTTTCATCGCCAAATATGCATTGATGGAAGTGTCAATATTAAAATTCGTCGGCACCCTCATCGTCGGTGCTGAAATCAAATACGGAATCAATTCATCTCCCGTTTCGATGACCATTGCACGACCTACAAGCAATTCGCCTTCAGGAAGTTGCTTAATTTCCTTTTGCAATTCAAATTGTAAACCCCAACCCAGTCGCATCGAAATCGCATAGTCCACACCACCATCCATAAAGCCAAATGAATTCGCCGGACTTACAATCGCATCACAAGTCGTATTGGTAATGTCACCTTCTAAAATTGTCACCTTACTTTCCTCGCCGAAGAAATCTTGCCAAGCCGATACCATATCAGGCTTGGTGTCCATCAATAGATACTGCATATTTTTTTGTTTTATTGAAAAATATATGACAACAATACGATTATCTATTGGTTTTAGTTCGTTGTATAAGTCTAATTTGTTTCTATTGCCATAAAAGAAAGCTAATACATTGTTTATTAAATTTCTTATCGTTTTTGTATTCTACTGAACAACAACTTTATTTAAAATGTATTTTATTGATTATTAATATTTTATAACGAAATTTAAAAACA
>ENA-ORXR01002641-ORXR01002641.1-marine-metagenome-genome-assembly--contig:-NODE-2641-length-16821-cov-79.270246_pt1 | contig 16821 bp, 28 predicted proteins | sample MGYA00237866_ERZ511479 | MGnify/ENA metagenome assembly ERZ511479 | reverse complement strand
CCCCCCAAACCCCTACCCCGAGAGGGTCATCAGGGTCGGGTGACGTGGCGGGCCACACGGTCTACTCCCGCGACACCCCCCGCATCGGGGCCGTGGGGGCTCCCACCCCCAACCGGGGCCAACCCCCCATCCACACCCCTCCGACCGAGCCTCATGGATCACCGTGGTGTGGCGTCTCCGCGAGGTTGACTACCGCCGTTCGTACGCCGGGTTCATGGACGACCCCCCCCCCCATGGACCCGCCATTGCAGCCGACCTTCAACTACATCTTGACGCCGCCGCCCTGAATCTAGGAGGCCGACCTGGAGGGCCCCGCCAAGACCCTGTTGACGACGGCCCGCAACCACTGGGGCGGGCTCGCCGGCCACCCCGTGAGCTGGCATCAGACGGAGTACCCGAGCTGCGCGTCGGCGACTCCGTCGCGCTGCTACCTGCCGACTCCCGCATGGTGGTCCGGGGTGGAGGTCCCGTACGGGTGTATGGCGGAACTCCCGTGGGTCCACGTGCACGCCGCGAAAGATCTCCTTGCGGGGAGAGGTCCCCCGTGGGCCATCTTCGGCAGTGTGCGGGCCCTCGGGGCGGTCATCTCCCTCCTCGACACGTTCCGCAATCGTCGGGTCCTGTGGCGCTTCTCTCCCCGGCTAATCTACTGCGTGCGTTCATTGGGGCCGGCTCACATGTGCTCCGGCGCCGACGGCCCCAACGGGGAGACCACCGCCTACCTCGAGACGTTTCTGGACCGCGAGGACCAGTTCCCCGATACGGAGGCGTTCCGTCAGGGCCTCCGTGACCGCAGCGCTGACCGTCGTGACCGCTAGGAATGGGTCTTGATAGACCAAGAGGTAGGCGACGGGGGGATGCGCGTCTTTGTCGCCGAGGATGTTCGCCACTTCGACTTGCCGTTCACAGCGGAACTCCTCCAGGCACACGAGTGCGGCCGTGCCCGCGGGGGTTGGGCTGCCGCCGATTTGGCTGCACGGGGGCCGCGCTGCCCGGGGGGTTGGTCCGTACCGCCCGTTTCTTCCGTGGTGACAGCCGCCTTGGTATCTTCCACCGCGGGACCCTCGTCGCCTACCGCGGCGGCTGCCCCCAGACCGGGAAACGTTTTGGGTAGCCACATTGTTTTATGCGACCCCGTGGAGCACCGAGACATCCTCGACGCTGTTTTCGGCCACCTGGACCACGTGCTTTCGGATCGCTTCCCCCAGTGGCTGGCGCGGGTTGTTGCTTGAGACCCTGGGGAGCTCCGCGGCTACACCACGGGGACCTTGATGTCCAGCTTGTACACTTGCACGGGCGCCTGGCTGTCCTTTAAACTCTCCAAGCAAGCTGGCCCAAATGGACTCGAATCCCGCACAGTAGCGTCCCCATGGGGAGATATGGGGATCCATACCAGTGGACCCCCATACAGTAAAGCAGAAAATTCAAGCAATTGACATGCAGATGCAAAAGACCCATAATCAATCAAGATCCCAACCAGCAAGGACAGCGCCACCTGTCCGAACAGGGGCGTGACACGTCATCCGCGTCGCCCGCCCCCCCATAGACCTACTGGCCAACAAGGGGGCCTTGCCCGGGGCAGCGTAATGCGAAATGGATCCCTTCTCAGCGTGAACCGTCCCAGGCCAGCCCAGGCGGTTGCCCATTTGGCGCCTTGTCACGACCTTACGGTGTCCCGTGGGTTTAGTGGCGTGGCGTGGTTTCCCGGAGAACGCCAGTCTCCGGCTCGGAGCTGATCGGTTCCCCGCGTGTGCGTGGACCTTGGATGGTTTCCGCGTCTTGGTGGGCGGGTTTCCAGGGTTGAGAGCAAGAGGCAGTGTGCGCACCCCTCTGAGGAAGAGTCCGCACGTGAGTTCCGCCCCCTTGTATTGTTCCACTGGTGCGTACCTCATACCCAAGCAGTGCGGGGCCCGACACCAGTCCCACCATCCCCAGTTCCCAAATTGTCCCCTGAAGGAGGTCCGGCGTTGGCGGGGACCGCGGGAAAAACGTCAAGGCGTCCGGAGTCAAGGTCAAGGCGTCCCGGTCTAAGGTCAAGGCGTCCCGGTCCAAGGCCAAGATGTCGTCGTCGGGGTCCTAGGGTGTGTCTCCGGCGTCTTTTGACGACTCTGGGGAACACGGTGGCCCCCCGGGTACTAGCGTGACTCCCGTCGGTGATGTTATCCCTGGCGTGGCCTTACCCGCGTCGAAGACGGGCGACGCGGAACCGCCGAAGCTCCTGGCGCCCGCCATGTTGATGCGCTTGTACAGGGTTTTCGTGGGTGTCCTGCCGGCGCCGCCAGAAGGTGTCAACACGGCCGAGCGCCTCCAGCAGTTCATGGTCATGCGCCCCGACCTTGCTCAAATTTTGGTCCGGCAGCAGCGACGGGGGTTCTTGACGCGTCTGGACACTACGGCGCTCTTGTCCGTGGACCGCGGGGCGCGGGAGGTCATGCACTCTCCCTTTCGGTAAACCCTTGGGGCTGACCGAGCGCCGTGTGCCCCCGGTAGCGCTTGATCAACCCGTCGTGCCGGTCATCCCGCCTGCTTGATCCGGGATGCCGCCGTGCACAACGCTTCCATCATGTCGGCGCCGGTTATCCACGCACTGGTCAAGGATGAGCAGCCCGGGTGGTTGGCAGCGACGGTGTCCCGGTTCAGGGCCATGAACGCCCCGCTGGCGTACCCCAACGTTTTCTACATGCCAATTCCGGATCCGTACATGCGTCGGCTGCCCATCCTGCTCCCGTCGTCCCATGAAAACTCCGAGCAGCGTGCGCGTCGCCAGGGTTTCTTGATCAGCTAGAACCACCAAGAATTTTGGCGCCTTCCTCCGGTGATACGCACCCAGTTCTTCTCGGCGGTGCCAACTTGGTTTGCCCAGATGGAGACCCCGATTGGGTGTACCACTGAGGGCTCTTTGGTGGTGTAATACGCCCGGCATGAGTTCTACCGGTCGTGTTGGGACGCCCGCTCGGTCACGGCGGCCATCTGAATGACCGAGTGCTTGGTGATGGCGTGCAACCGCTGGTATAAGGAGGCGCGCGACCATCATTTCTGTCTGTTTTAGGACACCCTGTCTGGCTGGGTGAAGAAGATCAATCCGGAAGAGCTCTCTGGGGATGCTTCCAAGGCCTTGGGATTCCTCCAGGCCATGTTGACTCTGCGGGCGGCTCTCTCGGTCCAGGACCAGACCTTCCACGACGCCGTGCGCCGTCTTAGCCCCTCCATCAGAAACCGGCACGGGTGGCTCCCGATGATGACCCGACAGGATGCCGACGGGGTCCGCGTCGTCCTCCAGGATCCACTTGACGCCGCGGCGTACTCGATCCTGCCGTCCTACACGGCGGCTCCTCTGGAGAGGCCTCTTGGCTGGGACCAAGAACCGATCGCTTTTGTCGGGATCCCGTCGCGGTGGGCGTCCGCCGTGGCGCAGCAAACCGGTGTTTCTGGATCTTCGCCCTTGCGTGGTCCGCCCTTCCCGGGTCATCAGCTAGTCCCGCCTCCCCGTGCTTCTCTCGTCGCCAGCCCGGTGGCCTTGTGGACGACAGCCCCGTCTTCTCGGGCTGATCCTGTGACCCCCAAGGTGAATACCGTGGACCGGGTTGCGACGGCCAACCGCTTTCCGTTGGCCCGCCCGGTGCCCGACTCACTTCCACAGGATACCTCGGCGATGCTTGGGTCGGAGGAAGAGGTTTGCTGTAGAGTCTTGTTGGGCGTCTGCGTGGTTCGTCGGCTGGGTTTCCCACCAGCGTGCTCTTGGTCTTCATGGTCGATCTGCTTGGGAGCTTGTCGACTGACTTATTCACCTGGGCAGAGACACACGCGGTGGGGGACCCCGACTCTCTGGAGGCGGTGTTTCAGGTCGTCACGCCAAGGCGTGAACGACCATCTCTGGCGTCTTCTAAACATCCAACAGCAGCTACAAGGAAGTATGCTCCGGCTGGTGGAGCTGGCCGGCACTGGGCGCGCCCGTGGGTCGGGCACCGGTGATCTTCGGGATGATTCCGCGGGAGCCCACGAGACGAATGATCGCGATGCCCCTGGGAGCCCGCAGCGTGGCACCGGCGGTGGCGGCAACCAGACCTGGAGTGGTGGCTACTAAGAGTCACGTCCGCGGCCGAGCACCCCGTGTGAGAGCACGAAAGGTAATCGCCGTACTTATGGTCGCCAGGAGGGACCCTTCGGCTGAGTGGGCCCGTCCGCTACCAGTCGTCGTCTGGACTGAGGCGAAGTTCCTGTAGTCGGTGCCGGATGTCGTAGTGTGGGGGAAACCCCTGAGAGGGGTGCCACAACCCCCCGGCATGAGCCGCGGACGGGTCGTGAACAGTCACGCAACACCCCCCTAGGGGGATAGCGTGGGACAGCCCCCTTGGGCGGGTGTCCGGGGAGCACCATGGCCACACATGAAGCGACCCCTCTAGAGGGGCGTGAGGCGGGAAACACGCGATCGGCCCCCCCTGGGGGGGTCTGACTCACACGAGGGAGACACACGCCTTCCCGAATCCGGGCCCTCTGGGGGGACCGGGAAGCTTGTGGAAGCTTCCTCAATTCGAGCGTAAGCCTGACCGAGATATGATGTCGACCAGGGATAAAATCCCCCCGGAACTCTATCCGGGAAAATTGAAGAATCTTGAGATAAGTCCCAGGGTATTTGTTTTGAGTAAATCCTGAAATCTAGGAAGTCTTAGTGTCTTTCCTGCTTTCGCCCGAGACGGGCGGGGGTCCCCTTCCAGTGGAAGGGCTGTCAGGGATGCTGGGCAGGGGCCACTAGAGGCCCGGGCCTGAGACCGTGGCCCGTTGGGTACCGGTCCCCCCATGGTAGCGCCAGGGGGTCGGGATTGTGCACGTCCTGCGTCTTGTGTCTGAGGGTATATGAGAGTATGCTTTGGGGTCATCGTGCGTGTTCGAATCAATCATCGTTGCGTTTGCGTTACTTCCGTCGTTTTTGTGCGCTTCGCGCCCAGTGATCTCCGCGATCGCGTTGTGGCTCTGGCGTAGCGCTCCGCATCCTGTGCTGGGTTTTCCGACGGGGTTATACCCCGTTGGCTGTGAGGGCAGGATCCACTACATATTCGTAATCAAGAACATGCGGCAAAACTCTTATCTAATTCAAAAAATGCCAATGTTGAGTATATCGGAGTGGTCCGAAAATCGGCAGATTCATATGCCGCTGCTGTCTACCTCCGCGTAGCCGCACGCTTTGGGGCTGGCGCAGGAAACGTTCAGGCGGGCGACACTCACGGGCAACGAGGGGGTGGACGCCTTCGCGGCACGCATATGGAGCCTCGCCGAGCTGTGCGGAACCATCCACTCCGAGGGGACGATGGGGCAGCAGTTAAGCCAAGACCTACCGCAGTACCCATGGACCGACGCGTTCTTCTACAGTACGGCGCAACAGATCTACCAGAAGCCTTCCACCGACGTGGCGGCGAAGTATCGGGCCACCAAGGAAGTCATCGCGCTGGCCAATCGGGGGTCCGCTGGAGGATTCTCGCGGACGGGCCAGACGTCGACGGGACCCCGAGGCCTTTCGGCCGACCTTCTCGGCTTTCCATAAGACTAGGAGGTCTCGGCCGCGCGCGAGACAGTCGCGGTGCTCCTATCGGGGACCCCGGGGTCCCGAACGGTTCGTGAATCTTCCTAGATTTTTCATGAGGCCCCGAAGGGTTCCCCGATGTGCTACGTGTGCTGGAGAAGTGGGCACCGGGTGCCAACTTGAAAGATACTGACAGGAAAGCAGAGGGACATCGTGAAAGCCGCGAGAAACACCTTCGTGCGACAAAGGAGCTGGGGGGCGGACTCCGTCCGAGACCGCGTGTCCGTCGTATCCCGGCTCTAGGACGACCTGCTGGGCGGCGTGGAGCCGAAGAAGAAGAATGATGAGGATGCACCGCCCGCGGCAACGCCCTCCAAGGGGCGCTGCCGGGCGGGAAGCGACTGGGGGGGGTCGCCTTTCCATCACCCTTCATCCGCCCTGTACGCCCCAGCTCCCCGGTTGTCCCCCGTCGTGTCACGCCTGCCTCCCCGGGGATAAGCGCGACGTGGCAGGTCCCGGCCCGATGTCCCTCCCGTCTTGGGCGATTCCACCCCCAGTTTAAGGGGACGCTGTTGCTGTTGCGCAAGGAGAATTTTGAGAATGGCGCGTCGTACTAGTTGGTGCCGTGGCAAACCCCCACCCCCACGAGGGCTGTGGTCGACACAGGCGCCGGGCCCACTGTGATCCGCGCGGATATGTTTCCCGAGGGGTGGAGCGATTGACCATCGCGGGCGCCGACCGGGACTCAAGTGAGCGACGCCTCGGGGCACCAGCTCAAGGTGAACTCGGAGTTTTCCCTGACCATCTACGTCGGGGGGACCGCCATGGAGTATGACTTCCTCACGGTCAAGTCGCTGTCGGTACAGCTCATTCTCGGGTGGGACTTCCAGCGGATGAACGTGGACACCATCTCCCCCAAGACGCAGACAATCAAGAGGGACGATGGCACTTCCACTGTGGCGGGGCGCAGCTGGACGGGAAATACGCCACCCGCGCCACCACAACGAAGGAACAATCTGAAGACCAACATTGGGGCTCTTCGGCTTCGACACGGGGTGCCCGTGGGCCCGCAGAACATTCAGGCGGTCCAAGTGTGCTGCCGAGTCCAGGGGGTCCACTTTGTGCGGGAACGCCCCGTCCACATGAGCCGAAGAAACGTGCTGTTGCACAAGGTCGTCGTGGAGTTCTCCCCGAACACCCCTCGGTCACTCAACCTCACGAAATTCGGGCTCGTGCCGGTCCACCTGACCAAGGGGTTTGTCTTCGGAGCCGCGACGGCCTACAATGGGCCGCTCCACTTCGTCTCGGATGAGGAGGAACCGGGGGAAGTCCAAACTGTAGGGGGGGACACCCGAGACAAGCCCGACAAAGAGGTTAAGAGGGTCACTAAGCCGAGAACGGGATCGAAGGGGGAAAAACCCCGTCTCACCCGCCGGACGAGACGTACCCCGAGCCGGAGGTCCACTGGGAGGGTGTCCCCGACACGCTTCGCGGCAACGTGGACGAACTTCTCGAGGAGTACAAGGTGCTGTGGGCGGGTCAGCTTAGTAAGGTTGACTTCTCACCGCATCGGATCGAGGGGACTCCCGGGGAGCGTCCGCGGCGGGCCCAAACTTATCGGGTGAGCCATGCCTTGCGCGACGTCATCTCCACGGAGGTGCAGCTACAGCAGGACCTCGGGTTCATCGAGCGCTGTCGCCCGGAGTGGGCCTTCCCAGTGGTCCTGGTTCCCAAGCCTGACGGGACGATGCGATTTTGCGTGGACTACCGGCAGCGCTACGAGGTGACGATACGGGATGAGTATATTTTGCAACGAATGGACGACTGAATCAATTTCTTCGGGGACGCCAAGGTGTTCTCTACTCTCGACTGCAACTCGGGGTATTGGCAGATCCCCGTGGCGGACGAGGATCGTGACAAGACAACCTTCGTCTGTCACGAAGGGGCCTACCGCTACATCAGTCTCCCCTTTGAGCAGTAGAATGCCCCGGCGATCTTCCAACGGTCTATTGACATGATCCTCGGGGGACTCAAGTGGAAGAGTGGCCTCGTGTACCTCGAAGAGATCACTGTCTTCTCGCGGTCGGCGGGGGAGCACGTGGAGCACCTACAGGAGGTTGTCGCGGAGTTTCGTGGCGCGGGGGTCTCCCTCAATGCTGAGAAGGGCCACTTTTTCCAAGAGAAAGTGGAGTATTTAGGCCGTATCGTGGGCCGGTGGCAATTGAAGGTGCAGGACAAGAATGTCCGCGGGCTCAAGGAGGCGTCTCCCCCGCGGTGCAAGAGGGACCAGCGCAGTTGCCTCGGGATGTGCACTGTATGTCAGGGGCGTACGTGAAAAAAGGGCACTCTGAGAAAATGGATAGATATTCTCGGATATACCGAGATTCCGGAAAAACTAGCGCGAGCATGCGTAGTCATATCAGCATGGTACCGCCATTTTAATGGCTCTGAAGCGAATAATGGAAAGTACAACGACTTACCAGTCGTCAACCGAAGGCACCCCACTACCTCGGGTAACTTGGCTCGCCAGGCGGCTCCGAACGCTCGAAGCTAGCACGAGACACGCGGTAATGTGATTGACACATACTGGATAGCAGTGAGCCAACTCACGGCACATCGTCGACGGCGAAGGTGATTGGCAAACTGGGCGAATTCTTGTGTTTTGTCGCGCGCGGTAGCTGACGGGCGGCCTGTACGACTCAGAACTCTTCTCAGCCGTGAAGGATGATTAAGGTAGCGAAATGCGAAACGATGCTTGCGCATCTTGTTTGGGAATTGCTGTCGCGAGCTTGTCATGGTCTCGCACGGGTCGCATTCACACGCTCAACCACAACGCGCTGTTCGTTGTTTCTTCGCAATCAGCATCGAAGTTATTTCCTATTCGACCTAGACGTTGCACAATCTGATATATTTTGAATAGAATCTCTATTCTTAGTAATAACCTACTGTTCTTGGTTTCGGATATATATCCTAGCCATACTCAAGACAATGCGTCAAAACTGTGATCTCATTCAAGAAGGACCAATGTTGAGTGTATCGCAGTGGACCGAAAAGCGACAGATTCATAAGCCCCTGCTGTATGGCGGAGGCGCTCAAGGACTACGCCCATGTGGCACGGCCGCTGGCCGCGATGATGAGCTCCAAGAGGCCCGATCTGTGGGGGACCCTGTCGAGCGAGGCGTAGGGGGCGTTCGAGGAGCTCAAGAGGCGGCGCACGGGTGCGCCCATCTTCGCCCTACCGCGGCGACACGGTTACTACACATTGGGCAGGGACGCAAGCGCGCGACAGGTCGGCGCGGTCCTACTACAGGAACACCCCGACCGGTCCACGCAGCCCGTGGGCCATTGGAGGCGCTCTCTCCACGCGGCGGAGAGAATGTACCGCACTTCGGAGCGGGAGTGCCTCGCGGTGGTATGTGCATCTCTCCTCCTCCGCCCCTACATCTAGGGGACTCGTTGTACGGATCGCTCGGGTCACGACGCACTTAAGAGGATGCTGCATATGGAAGGGGCCCACGGGAGGCTCTCGCGGCGGCTGTTGCGCTTGACGGAGTTCAACTACATGCTGCAGACGCGACCAGGTGCGCCACACCACGCGGCGGACGCGATGTCGGGCATCTCGACACCCGCGGGGGACGACGGGCCGATACCCGACGCGGTGCCCTGTTTGGCTTTACCCAACTCTTCGGCCGCGTGGCAATTTCCGCCGCAATCGGAAGGACGGGATCTGTTCCTCCCTTAAGCTCGCGGAGGTGCTCGAGGGGCAGGCGGAGAATGACTGGTGCAGGGGGGCTCGGCCGACCATGGACGGCAATGACAAGTCTCTGTTCCACGAGGATCCGAGCGGCCTCTCGGTCCACACTGCGCCGTTGGACGGAGCCGCGCAAGTCTACGTGCCAACCCACATGTGTCGCACTACGCGGCCCCAGTCCACGCCTCTTTGCTGACCAGGATGCAGCTGGGGCGCCGGGCGACGCGGATGATGTGTCACGCCCCGGTTCAGACCGGTGGCGCTGTGTTTTCTGGTTGGGATCTCGATTGATTGTGGGTTGTTTGCCTGCGCATGTCGATTGCTTGAATGATCTGCTTTACAGTAGGGGGTCCACTGGTATGGATCCCCAGATCTCCCCATGGGGAGGCCACTGTCTGGGATTCGAGGCCATTTGGGCCCGCTTGCTCGGATAACTAAAGGGGACAGCGGGGCGCCCGCGGCCCGGCTTTCCCACAAACTATTAACTGCGTTCTCACCCTCTTCCTCTCTCTTTGCGCCTGTGGGTGGTTTTCTGAATGACAGTGTCACCGGGCGGGAGGAGAGCAAGGGTGTGCGGGCGGGTTCCTTCAGCTTGGCAGGTGTCTCTATCTGTTTCTGTGGGCTGGGGTGACACGACGTGTTATGTGACAAATTCGTGGAGCAGCATGGAATTTTCTGGCTGAAATCCGGTGCCGGTACGTGTGGAACGGGCGAATGTTCCCGTGTAGTGGGTGCGCTCTCATGTGCGTGTCCGTGCCCGGACGGGATTACAATCTTCCAACTCGTGTCTGAATTCCCACCCTGTACCGCGTTGATATCCCATTCTTTTTAGGTCTTACGTTTCTCCCGGCTCGCCTGGTTGCTGAGAGCGCGAGACCAATACGCGTACCTCGACATCCTCTCCCGGGGAGTTTTCACCCCGGAGTACGTCAACGGAAATACCACCGGCTCCGTCTGGGACTGCGATACCTGTTTCCTCGAGTCTCGTTCCACCACCGCCTACGCCGGCTCATGTGTGTAGCGGTTCTTGGCACCACCACTTTGGTTCGTCGTCCAGCCGAAGTGACCTCTTGATCAGCTCGGTCCGTCCAAGGAACTGCCCCGGAAATCGACCCACAGCCCAGCCTTCCCCCAACGGGAGGAGAGGATCACGGCAAAGCCCAGGGGGGTAATCGTAGTCAAAAGCACAGTTGGTTTTGTCGAACGGCGGTGGGGACAACCTCCCTACTGTCGATAAAACCCTCCCCAACCCGAGCGCCAGCGACTAAAGTAGCCACCCCAAATGCGCCAAACAAATAAATCCCTCCAAAGCGAAAAGTTCAAACAATTAGTAGGGGGGTTGCGAAAACCACGAGGGAAAAAGCCCGCCCCCGACCAGATCCGATCTCCCTGAGATTCGGAAAGGTCGTTCCCTTGCTGGCCCAAATAGGGGTATTTTGGGGCCGCCCCCGGAGGTGTGCTGTCCACAGCTGAGGGGCCGCGCCCCATCCAGCCGCGGAACCCCCCGACCGCCACAATGTGGCTGGGCATAATAGTTCTTCCCGGGTGACCGCGACCGTTAAAACGGAGATACCGAGACCCGCGCTGGCGGCCACAGGCACGTCCAAGGGCAAGCAGGAGTGGACCCCGACTTCCGCTAGTCCGTGTCGACATGATGCGAGCGGTGTCCCTTCTGACGTCTCCTCCTATCCGGCCGTGCTCTATCTCCTTGAGTCCCTCCGCGAGGAGCTCCAAACGGCACTGGCTTGGGCCATGAATACGTTGACCGCCGGGCGAACACCCGGCAAGTGCTACCGCAAGCGCTGGTATGGGGTCGTCAGGGAACAATGTGGTGACAGGTGGAGGAGGAGGTGACGACGGAGGACCGGACGGGAGTACATGTGGGGACTCAGGCCGGGACGGTTGGTCGTGCCGGATTAGGAGCAGCCATCTGCGTCGTTGACCCCGGCCCTGGGTCCTCCTCGAGTGCCTCATGCTCCCGGAGTGATGAGGAGGCGGTATATCGGCCACTGGTGGATGTTCAGATCCGTGTCCACAAGGTCGGTGACAACCTGCCCGACTTAGTGACCGACTGGCACTATCACCGTGTGGACAACCAGAGCCTGTCTTTCACTAGCCGGATGCGTCTACGGATTACACAAGACCGGAAGAAACAACGAGTCTCCATGGACCGGGTTCGCTCTGATGGGACCAAGCCGGCCGAACGCTTCTCCTTCTTGCGCCGGTTCGTCCGGGCCTGCAAAGACGGTAACATCTGGGAGGGAAAAGCTCTCGACCTGGTGGGCTCCTTCCTTACGGGGTCAGCCGCCACTCGGTTCAAATAGATCCTCCCTGATACTGCCGGGCACTTTCCGGGCTGGACTGTCTCATCCTTCCCTGAGGCGGTGCATTGGCTTCTGGTCAACTACAAGGACCCCATCACCCTGAACCAAGCAGTGCGGGACGTGAACCGCGCCTCCCTGGGGGCCCGTGAAGTACCTGATGCTTTCCGGGCCCGATTGCGGGACCTGGGGGAGGCCTGCGATAACATGTTCGGCGAGCACTGGCTCAAGATGGCGTTCATACAGAGCCTACGCAAACACTTTCAGGTGGACGCCAAGCAGTAAAACCTCCAGTTCACGGAGCACACCCTGCAGCAGCTCGCGTCGTTCCCCCAGGGCAGGCAAGGGCAATTCAAGGCGCTCCTGCGACTTCAGCCGACGCCCCCAAAGACGAACCTGGCAAGACCGTCCAGTCGGATTGGACTTCAAACGCCCGTTTTGGCTGTGGGAGAGTCATCTTTCGGGGCCGGTGGCCGTCTGGAGGGATGGCGCGGGTTCGCCACGCCCTCTACGCCCCGTGTCACTCGGGGGGGGGACCGCCCGAGCAGGGTACTACCGTTCTGGCTGTGCAACAAGGAGGACCACACTGCAGCCGCCTGTACGGTTGTGCACAAGGAGCTCCAAGACAAGCTATCCCGCCAGGGCATCCAGTTCGCCAAGGCCGTCCGCTGGAAGGACGGCCAGGCCGAAGGCGCCCCCTCTGGACGGCGGGACCCAGCGCCGGCGCAAAACCACCGGGTCGCGATCCTGCAGAGCATCCAGCAGAGACTGTACAAGGATAGTCCTGAGGAATAGGACCCCCATCATGAGGAAGAGACCATAACCACCGGTACCTCGGGATGGGGAAGCGAGGTGGGAAAGTGCGCCCGTAGGCGCCCTCCCGTCTGTTCCAGGCACTTGTGTGTCTGTGTTGGCCTCAGCTGCATTACTGGGCCAGTGCGGTTGCCGGTTACGCACCAAGGTAGCCGCATGGACACCGTGTGCCTGTCGGGGTACTCTGCTAGTCTTGCATGGGATTATTTCAATGTCGAAACAACCTTGAGTTTCGGGGACGAGCACCCCGCTGCTGTGGCTGCGGTGGTGGACACAGGCGCCGGACAAAGCGTCGTGGGCGAAGACATGCTCCCTTCTGGTTGGCGCGCGCCTGCGTGGCGTGTGCCGACCGGAACCCCGATCGTGGATGCCTAGAGGCAGGCTCTCAAGGATATCGCTTGACTCCCTCTCACTCTGCATGTGCATGACAAACCTTTGCACTTCCCGTATATTTTTGTGAAAAGCCTCTCGGTACCGCCCATCACCGGGTGTGACTTCCAGCGCCAGAACACCAAGGCCATCCTGCCCCAGGACGGAAAGATCGAGTGGTCGACGGGCGCTGTGTCGGACATCCTGGGCTACCATCTTGGTGCCAGGGGGCGACAGTACAAGACATTGGCCAAGCCCCGGGTCCGCCCAAGCGAGCCGACGCTGGCAGAAGCAACGGCCCTTCCCCCCGGCGCACAGACAGAGGTCCAAGTTGTCACCCGGTCGACGGGCAGCTGTATAATCAGGGGCCGGGCGGATTTCTTTTCCAAGCACGGGCTGCACTTGGCCTATGGGCATCACAAGAAGGTGCACTGAAACGATCCCTTCTCTTTCCTCCTGGTCAACCTGGATCGCACGAGTAAGGCCTTAGCCAACGGCACCTGAGTTTGTGTCGCAGAGCCATGTACCGGCGAGGCGCGAACCTTCTCCGAAGGGGCCCATCTGGCCATCGGACAGGAACTGGCGGCGCTACAGGAGCTGAACACGCAGGTGAACATGGACGAGGCGGAGGGTCCGCCGGAGCCACCCATGATTCCGCTCACCAAGGATCAGGATACACCAGAAGTTTACTGGGCGGGTGCACCAAAGGAACTCCGTGGCAAGGTGCACAGACTCCTGGATCAGTTCAAGGGCACGTGAACGGTGAAGCTGGGAGCGCTAAAGGCCACCAGGCATCACATCCAGCTCAGGCAAGACGTCAAGCCCGGGTACTCGGCTCCGTCCAGTGATTGACCGCACCGACGCCTGAAGATTGAGAAGCGGGTTCAGAGATTGCTCGACCTAGGCCTCGTAGAGGCCTCGGACGCCGATTGGTCCTTCCTGAAGTCAGCTTGCCCAAGACGGGTGGCCACATCCGGTTTTGCGCGGACTACCGCCGGCTGAGCGAGCAGACGGTCAAAGATGTCTACCCATTCCTTAGTATGGACGACTGCCGGGACACCCTCGACGACGCCACGGTGTTCTCTAGCCTGGACTGCAACTCCGAGTACTGGAAGATCTCTGTGGCGTCTGAGGACAGATACAAGACGAAGTTCACGTCTCACACGGGCCTGTTCCGGTTGCTGAGGCTCCCGTTTGGTCTGGCGAAGGCGCCAGCCTCTTTCCAGCCGGCGCTTGACTACATCCTGTCCTGCTGACGGTGGCAAAAGGTCCTGATGTACATGAGAGACATGATTGTCTTCTCGAGGACCGTGGGAGATCACATCCCGCACCTCCAATCAGTCCTTCTGGTGATGGAGGAGGTCGGTGTCTCGCTCCAGCACTCCAAGTGGCACCTGTTACAGAAAGTACTCGAGTATCTGGGACATGTCGTCCGTCCCGGACAGCAGCTGGTGAACCAGAAAAACATCAAGAACTTGTCGCAAGGGCTTCTTCCGCGCAACCAGAGGGAGCTCACGATCATTCTGGGCATGTCTGATATGTACAGGCGTATGATCAAGGATTAAACGCACATCGCCACGCCCCTGACTACGCTCATCATCAAGAAACTCCCGCACGTGCTACCTCCACTTGATTCGGACCAGCTGGCGGCCTTCGAGTCCGTCAAGGAGCGCTTGACGTCGACCCCGATATTGGCGCTCTCCCGACGTGAGGGTCTCTTCATTCTGGATACCGACTCCTGCGCCGTCCAAGTCGGATGTACCCTCCTGCAGCAACAACCCGACACAACCTCGTTCCCGGTCGGCCACTGCAGCCGGGGCCGCAACCCAGCCGAGCACGACTACTCGAAAACCGACCGAGAGTTCCGAGCCATGGTCTGGGCGTGTTTTCTTCTCCGTTCCTACCTCGCGGGACAAGAGTTCCTGATCCGGACGGATCATTCCACTTTACGCTGGATGCTCAACACGCAAATTGCACAAGGGCGGGTCCCTCCATGTCGGCTCCGGCTGTCGGAGTTCCTGTACAAAGTGTGCACCAGACCAGGAAGGGAGAACCAGTGCTTCGACGCCATGTCGCGTCTCCCAACGCTGGCACGGGATCGGTTCGTGATCACAGAAGAAATTCCCTGCCTTTTTCTGCCTGACTCTTCCCGTGGCTGGGATCCGACGCACTACAGAGAGCTGAATGATGAAAAACCGGTCACGCTTGCGCTCATGCTTGCCGCGCAGAATGAGGACCAGCGCTGCCACGATCTCCGGGATATGATGGTCCAGAACAAGCACGCGCGCTTTTTGCAGACCAAGGAGGGGCTCCTCGTGCGCGTCGCCCCCCTGGACTGTGCTATCCAAGTGTACGTCCCGTTCGCCCTGCGCCAGGACCTTCTTCCGTTAGAACACGACGTCGTGCGCGCTGGTCATCCTGGGGTCAGCCAGATGTACGCCTCCATTAGGCGCAGCGACTACTGGGAGTCTATGGTCTCGGACGTGTAACACCGGGTGGACAGCTTTGCGTCTTGTTCCCGTCACAGGATCGCATCAAGGCGACGCACGGCGATGCTCAAGCTGTTCCCGGCAAGGGATCCCTTCGCGAGCCTTTCCATGGACCTTCTCGGACCACGGACAGAGACCAGGACAGGTAATGTTTTCCTCCTGATCATCCTACACGGGTTCTAGAAGCTGGTTCGAGCCGTCCCCCTGGCTGGCATCACCGCGTCGGACGTCTCGTCGGCGTTCTGCAGGGACTGGTGTTCCGTGTACGGGCCCCCAGACACGGTCCTGACGGACAACGGGCCCCAGTTCACCTCCCTGCTCGTCTAGGATGTGTGCAGTCTCATGGGTTTCCAGGACCTGTACACGTCCTCGTACCACCCGCAGACCAATGGCCAGGTCGAACGCGTTAACAAGACGGTAGTGGACATGCTCATGCACTACATCGAGGACCACCAGGACAAATGGGACGAGCTCGTCTCCGTGTTGGTGCTGGCGTACAACTCGAGGCCACACCGTACAATGGGCGTGCCCCCAATTGACTTGGTCACCTCGCAGCGCCTGATACAAATCTTCCTGGAGCGCATGCCGGACGGCATGACGACGGACCCGAGCGAGTCGGTGGCCGAGGCTAAGGACGCGTTCCTGGAGTTCCTCATGGTCTTGCCTCCGCCAGTGCGGGACTCGATTGACAAGACACAAGCACGGTGCAAGAGGGACTATGAGAAGAGCGTCCGAAATTCCCGAGTGCGAGTGAGCAGGGGTGACTGGGTGTACCTGCGTAACCACACGCGGAAAAACAAGCTCGACCAGAAGGTGACCGGACCGTACGAGGTGATGGGGACGGACGGCAGAACCTACCTGATCGACCAAGACGGACTAGCGTACCGGATTAGCGGCGACCACGTGATGCCTGCGGGACCGGAGGGCCCCGCTAACCGACCCAAGCAACCCAAAGTGGCCGTCCCGGACGTGCTCCAACCTGGTGCGTCCGAGTTTGTGTTCGAGCGGTTCGTAGACCACACCTTGGATGAGGAGGGCGTCCTCTGGTTGCTGTTCCGCTGGTTGGGATATGAAGCTGAAGACAACACCTGGCAACACTTGGGGCGCCTGCAATTTGCAGCGGTGTACCGGTACTGTCGCCGCCAGAGGCTTCTTCCGCAGGACCCAGTCAAGGGGATCCGGGTCAGGACGCCCAAGAGGCGTGATAAGACCGCCAAGAGACAAAAAACCCTCTTTCGTACAAGTAATACGTCTCATGGTTCATCCCTTGCTCAGGAGCGAGGAGCCACCCCGGCCAACGCGAAGCACACTCACGCCACCTACGTGTAGTGGATCCTGCCCTCACAGCCAACGGGGTATAACCCCGTCAGAAAACCCCGCACAGGATGCGGAACGCTACGCCAGCGTCACAACGCAAACGCCGGGATCACTGGGCGCGAAGCGCAAAAAAACGACGGAAGCAACGCAAACGCAACGATGATTGATTCGAACACGCACGATGACCCCAAAGCATACTCTCATATACCCTCAGAAACAAGACGCAGGACGTGCACAATCCCG
>ENA-ORXR01002640-ORXR01002640.1-marine-metagenome-genome-assembly--contig:-NODE-2640-length-16833-cov-11.520828_pt1 | contig 16833 bp, 10 predicted proteins | sample MGYA00237866_ERZ511479 | MGnify/ENA metagenome assembly ERZ511479 | reverse complement strand
TGCAGCCGGACCCATTTGGCAAGGAGGTTTGGCTTGATACCCAGTTCGCGGGCCACCTGCGCCGCCGGACGGCCACTACGGATCACGTTCGTGACCGCGTCGGACTTGAATTCGCAGGTGTATTGACGCCGCCTCTTGCGCGGCTTTGGTTCATTGGTGCTCATAGTTTATTCTCATTGAGGATAAGCACCGAGCGTGTCTACTTTTTCGGGGGAGGCTCAATGCGGCGCTAGCGGCTCGTCAAAGAGGGTTAAAGGCGAGGTCTACACTATGCGCCGAGCCGGCACCCTTGGAGGCATGGAACAAGCATGTTCAGGCGATCCAGCGGCAACTTACTGCCGCCACCCGTACACTCAAAGAGTTCCGCTCGATGAAGTTATGAGTCCGAGCCCCAGTATGATGTGCAAGTTTTGCGAGGTTATGCACCAAGGCGAGAATCGCTCCGAAGCGCAGTTCTATGGGCTTCAACCCGGAAATGAGCACGAAAACCACACATTTAAGTCAGCACCAAGTTTTTCAAAAATCTGCACCAGTGAAACATGAAACTCCCATACCCTTTAGATCCTGACTACGGTCGGATGCTTCTCATTGTCCACCTCGAGCTTCCTCGGGAAACCAAGTCGCTCACCAACGAAAAGGTCGAGATCCTTTTCAAAAATGGTCCCAGCCTCGGTCTGCACTTTGAAGGCGAGGAGGCAGAACACCCCGCATACGCGGATGGTACAAGGAGGAGAACCTTTTCACCGGGATGCTCAAAAGGCGTTCGATCAGCATCAGCGGCCTAACGAGGCCGGAGGGAGAACGGCTCATAGATTACTGTAACTCGCTGCCGTCGGTCCCGCCCCGCCCGAGCCTTGAACGGGGGATCGTTCACGACACGCTGGTGGAGCGCACCTTCGCATGGCGTTTGGCTAAGTACCTGGCACCACAGTTCGGCCTGCGGTTCCACGGAACCCGTGTGCTCTCGGTGAACGCTCCAAAGGCCGAAGCGGATAAACCAGCCTGGCTGACCCAGGCCCCGCCAACCGAGATTTCCAAAGCTTCTCTCCATGCGAAGGAAGAGTTGGAGTTCGCAAGGCAAGCCCGCGTAGAACTGCTTGCTGCGTACGAAAGAGATCCGTTAAGGGCGTTTCATGTCGCCTGCGCAATCGTACGTATTCTGCACTTGGACGCACGGGAGCGCATGAGCCATGAACTGGTCCGCCGGCATGGTGATGAACTCATCTACTGGACCGAGCAGGCTTCGGACATGGAGGCCGCGATGAAGGAAGTGGAAGGGAAAAGCCCCTACATGGATCGTGTGATCGGATTCCTCCGCAGAAGCCATGCCTTGAATCTGGCTGCCAGTGAGGCGATGGGGCTACTCGACCTCGACCCGAATGGGACTCCACCCGTTGACGCCCACTGGTGGGACCCGATCAACGAAGCGCTGGCCGCAGATCGTGCCCGGCGCGAAAAGGTAGATAGTCCATAGGCTCCCAGCATTACTGTTGGCTGCGTTTCTGCCCCAGAAAGCTTGAGTTGGCTCCTTTCGTCCTCTTGAGGCGATAGAAAAGTTGATGTTGTCATCTAGGACATCCTTTGCTTTCTATTAGTCAGGTTGTTGCGCACCAATATCCCCTCTCTAGGCGATATCCATAACGATGTGGAGGAGGTGGAGCTTCACCCAAGGCCGCTCATCTATTGGCCACAACCGCTTGGAGGCGAAAAGAACACGAACGAAGAGAAGTGAAACTGGATTGCCCAGTTCTAGTTATATTCGTTGTCCCACTCCAATCCTCTGCACCTTTTAGAACCCACTCAAACTATGAGCCTTGATCCACTTTGCACACCACGAGATTCTGTTTTTTCCTCTGATAGAAGAGCCACTGTCTTGAGCCTCGACACCTTCCTGAAGGGTGAGGTTGACGGAACTGATTTCTTTGAGGAGAACTACTTCACCAGCGGGATGACGACGTTGGTGGACCGGGCTTTCCGGCACTTGGGCGGAAGCTCTTCCGGTTCGTCTGTCTTCCAGCTTTCTCAAGCCATGGGTGGGGGCAAAACTCACAGCATGATCGCGCTGGGTCTGATGGCACGGGATGCCAAGCTCCGCGCCTCCGTCATGGGAGAGGATGATCCCGCCCCGAAACTCGGCGACTGCAAGGTTATCGGCTTCAACGGCCGAAGGACTGATGCCCCCGGTGGTATTTGGGGAGACTTGGCCGACCAACTTGGACGGGCCGACGACTTCAAGAGCTACACCGCAGGGCCGCTGCAAGCCCCAGGTCCGGAGGCGTGGAAGAAGGTCCTGGGTGAGGACCCCGTTCTCATATTCTTGGACGAGCTGCCCCCTTACATGGAGTACGCTGTTTCGGTTGCTGTCGGGGACGGGAACTTGGGCACGGTAACCACAGCAGCACTCGCGAACCTCTTCGTGGCGGTGGCTGATCTGTCGAATGTCTGCCTAGTCCTTTCCGACCTAGCCGGCACGAACTATAGCATCGGCCAACAAGGTCTTGAGGACGCGTTCAACCGGGCGGTACAGGGGGTGACATCCGAAGCAACGCGAATCGCCGTCCCGATCACGCCTGTTAACCCCAACGGCGATGAGCTGTACCACATCCTCAGAAAAAGGTTGTTCAAGGAAGTCGCCGGCGAAGCGGACATCAAGGCTGTGGCGACCGCATATCGCGACGCCCTGAGCGACGCGGTAAAGATGAATCTCACCTCCTCGGCACCAGAGTCTCTGTACTCACGTTGCCTGGACTCCTACCCCTTCCACCCCGACCTGCGTGAACTGGTGGGCAAGTTCAAAGAGAACCCGGGATTCCAACAAACCCGAGGCGTTATCCGCCTCATGCAAATGGTGGTCGCAGATCTCTACAAGAGTAAAAAGGCGGAGCAACTCGACCTGATTCACCCATATGATATCGATCTGAATAACGATGAGATCTCCTCAGAGGTCAAAACAATCAACCCGGCACTGTCTGAGGCAATCGCACACGACGTCGCTCGCGGCGGTGATGCAGAGGTCGAGCTCATCGATAAGGACAACGGAAATCAGGATGCCAGCGATGCAGCACGACTTATTCTGGTTGCCTCGCTCTCGACGACAACTGGAGCCATTCACGGCCTTCGCGAATACCAGCTTGTAGACTGCCTACAGCGACCGGGGCGTGACTTATCCACATTCAAGGCGAGTGTCATGGACAAGCTCGCCACGAGAGCCTGGTACCTGCACAACTCCGCGGACGGTCGCCTATTCTTCAAAAACCAGCAGAACCTCGCTGCCAAGCTTCGGTCTACTGCTCAGTCCCTGAATACCCAGACTGTCGACCGCATGCTGCGCGAACGGCTAACCCAGGAGTTCGAGCCGCAACTGCGTGATTGCTACCAGAACGTCGCTGTCCTCCCACCGCCGGATGAGGTCAAGATAGAGCAGGACAAGACAACCTTGGTGATTGTACGACCAGGTGGTCAAGCCAGCCAGTTGCCCATCTCAAAAGACTGGCAAGACTGGTGGAGCAACCAACCCTTCAAAAATCGTGTGGTTTTTCTTACCGGCTCGAGGGACACCTTTCAAAAGGTTCTCGATTCGGCCCGACAAGCTCGCGCGCTCAAAAGTATCGAAGATGAACTGAAAGCCGAGAATACCCCGCCTGAAGATCCTCAGTGGCGTGCTCTCGACAGCCTGAAGGACCGAGTCGGTCTGCAGTTCAGTGCCGCGCTGAAAGAAGCCTTTGATCAGACCATCTATCCATCGATCAACTCCGCACTCCGCTCCTCGGGAATCGACTTGGCTTTCGCCGGCAACCAAAGCGGGGAGGCCACGGTCCGCCACACCCTCGAAAATGTGCAAAAGTTCACGACCAAGATCGGTGAGGATAGTTTTCGTGCCCGCGCGGAAGGTCGGCTCTTTGGTGGCACGGAAAGCAAGACCGTACTTTGGTCTGACTTCAAGCGGGCGGCGGCTACCAATACAAACTGGCCATTGCACAAACCATCTGCTCTGGATGAGCTTAAGACCGAATGCGTCCGTCGCGACCTGTGGCGTGAGGAAGGCAGCCATGTTCGACGGGGTCCCTTCGCTCCACCGGCGCCGGAAGTAGCCATACGCGTTCTCAGTGTGGACGAGGACGGAGACGGCAAATGCTACCTCAAAGTAGAGCCCCTTCACGCGGACACGATCGTCTTTGAAAGTGGAGACTCAAATGCAACCGCAGGGTCTCCCTCGGTACCAACCCCGTCGAAGTTCGAGGCCACAGGACTTCGCTACAGTTTCCTTGCGTACGACAAAGAAGACCCAACCCGAGCGAGCGTGGTTTGTGAGTGGAAAGCCAAAATCACGCTAAAACACCAGCTTCATCATCGTGGCGACCACTATGAAGTGGAGCTGAAGGCGCTACCCGATAACAAAGGTATCGTTATCAAGTACAGCACGGATGGAACACCACCAGATTCCCCTCACGCGGCAAAGTATGCGGGTCCTGTACGTGTCCCCGACAAATGCAGGGTATTCACCGCAATCGCGTCTGCACCGACGTACGATCTGCGCTCGGAACAAGTTACTATTTCCATCCCGAAAAAAGGGGAAGAAGATCGCACAATCGATCCGACCAAACCGGCCCAGTGGCGGGGACGTACCAAACTTGATGACGCCGGTAGCGTTTGGGACTTCCTCTCCCGGATGGAGAAGGCAGGCACTGTTACTGCGTTCGACATCTCACTCACTGCTGAAAGCGACGATGGTCAGCAAAATCTTGAGTATTCTGGAAGCCTCGATGCCGGATACGATGCCGCTGCCCTCAAGGCCATAGCGGATTCTATGCAGGCCATGGTTGGTAGCAACTCGCTGCGTATGACAGTCTCACGCCTCGCCTTCTCTTCCGGCCAGGCATTATTGGACTGGCTAAAAGATGCGGGCCATTCGTTTAACTTAGCAAACGTGATTCAGACCCCTTAGATCTCCTCAAATGGCCACAACCCGCAATAAAACGCCGAAAGCCGCTACCGCCAGAAAATCTGTCGGGCTGGGATTCGTACCCAAGGAAGCTCAACATGGTTTCCTGGTGTCCATCCCAAAGGGGCGCGCGAACGATGATCTCGTGTTCATTACAGAACACCGTGGCGAGGACCTTTCGATCGTCGACGACCTGTCACGAATCGAAACGCTTTCTCTCAACGATCGCAATCTGAGGGTGATGATTGACAGACGACGCTGGCTGGAACTCGCACCCAGTTTTTGGCAGGAGGCGAACCACCGACTGCGTGCCAACGCCTTGTCAAAGTCGACGTTCAAAAAGAATCCCTCCAAGCCAATCCCAGTCCACGCCTCCCTTGGCAAAGAACTGTGCATTCTCTGCTGGTCCGTAGAGGAAGCCAGCATCGACGACATTCCCAACGCCATTCGTAACTGGGAAGCTCTCGTCCCCCAAGAGCGCTGGTGGCTGTATACCATGACGGTCGCCACGACCGGCCAAGCCATGCAGAAAGGCATAGGGTGGCGCAAAGCCCTCCGCGCAGCCCTAGCCGATAACCCATTCGTGAAAGGCGAAGGCCTGTCGCCAAAAACTCGGCGAGAGATGTTAGGCCACTCACAACTCGCACTCGATTTGTGATTTATGAAAGACCTGACCTTTATTGAAACTCAGTTCCCTATCGCCCGGCTGTCTGCCGAGGCGTACAAGGAGCGTAAGGCCAACAACGGCCAAACTCTGACACGACTGGGAAAATGGTGGGGACGGAAACCCCTGATCCTCGTCCGAGCTTCCATCATCGGCATGTTGATGCCGGCCTCGGATGATCCCAAGAAAGACCGGGAGATTTTTCTCAAAATCCTCACAATGGATGACGATGGCGTATGGGCCCGATGCAAAGGCAACATCCCTGTGGCCGCGTGGAAATCCGCTGCTTCAGAAGAACAGCTGGAAAAGTACTTTAGTGGACGAAGCTATAAACGAGGCACCACTGATGAAGAAAAAGATCGGATCAAACAGGAGATCTGGGCTTCGTTGTCAACGGAGGAACAGAAGGCTCTCGACGATGAGAGAAAACGGGCCACGCCTGACCGTAAGGTGTTCGATGCGATGCCTTATGCCGAGCGCATACGCGAATGCTATCGCCCGGAAAACGTGATCGGCCCTAGCTCGGCTGCATGGGTCGATATCAATACCCACCTAGGGACCTCTGCCGAGTCTCTGCAGGATTTAGTCGCGGAACTTGGGAAACAAAAATTCGGGCGGATACCTCGCGTGGGCGACGCTTTCTGCGGTGGCGGTTCTATCCCATTCGAAGCTGCACGCATTGGCTGCGAAGCATTCGGCTCAGACCTCAATCCTGTGGCAGCCTTGCTCACATGGGCCAGCCTCAATATTCTTGGTGGTGGTTCGAAGGTTCAAGAGGAAGTAATGCAAGCTCAGACTGAGGCATTTGAGGCTGCCGACCAACAGATTACAAAGTGGGGGATAGAACATAACGAAAAGGGTGAGCGCGCCGACGCCTATCTTTACTGCGTTGAAGTGAAACCCGAAGGTCACGAATACTATGTCCCATTGTCCCCCAGTTGGCTTGTGGGAGAGAAATCAAAAGTTATTTGCCGGTGGGAGCGTACTCCCGGGACTGACCGCCTTCAACCGATTGTTGAAACAGTCGATAGTCATACCGTCAAAAAATATAAAGCAAAGCACGGCGCAACCGTGAAAGATTCACGTATTATCGACCCGCTCACCGGTGTTGATATCTGCTCGGTAGAAAGCCTTAGGGGGCCTGATGGGTTGAGGCTTTGGACACGCAATGACATAATACCGCAGCCCAACGATGTGTTTCAGGAAAGACTATATTGTATTCGTTGGATCGACAAAGATGGAAACAAACGCTTTCGGGCGCCTAACGATGACGATGAGTCCAGAGAAGAACTTGTTTGCTCCTATCTCCAGCAAAACCTTGAGCAGTGGCAGTCAAGTGGCTCATTGCCTTCTGGAAGAATCCCACCCGGAAAAGAAACGGACAGGCTGCCACGACAAAGGGGATGGCAATATTGGCAACAACTTTTCTCGCCTAGGCAACTACTGGTACACGGCCTCTTGTCAGATTACTGTACAAAAATGGAAACGAATAGGGGCCAAATGGTCGGAAACTGTCTCGGATTGGCAAGGATTGCGAACTGGAACTCAAAACTATGTCTTTGGATGTCAAATGCCGAGAATGAGGGAGGCTCGCATGTATTCAACAGTTTGTCCCTTAACCCCCTTTTCAACTATTCGGTTCGACCACTACCGAAGTTAAGCACTGCCTGGCCAGTAGTTGTTGGGATTCAGAAATGGCCCAACTTTTTAAAGACGCAGGTTCGAACAGAGGATGCGAGAGATTTAGAGATTGAATCAGACATTTGGATGACTGATCCTCCTTACGCTGATGCCGTAAACTACCATGAGCTTGGGGATTTTTTCCTTTCATGGTTTGAAACTAGGCTCGCCAATGAGTTTCCGAAGTGGAGTAATAGTTCGCGAGCAGATCTTGCCGTAAAAGGGGACGGCGAAGACTTTCGACAAGTCATGGTTGAAATATACCGGAACTTAGCAAGCCGGATGCCTGACATTGGAATGCAAATGGTGATGTTCACCCATCAGAATCCTGCCGTATGGGCAGACCTTGGCATGATTCTCTGGGCAGCTGGGCTCAAAGCCACCGCCGCCTGGACAATCAGTACGGAGACAGAGGCTGTCGGCATCAAGAAGGGAAACTATGTTCAGGGCACAGTTTGCATGGTGCTAAGAAAGCGAAATGAGGATCAGCCCGGTTTCCTAGACGAGGTTTATCCTCTCGTTGAGGACGAAGTGAAACGGCAGATCACTTCGATGCAGGCATTGGATGAAGACGGAGAGCCGAACTTCAACGATGCCGACTATCAGCTCGCTGCCTATGCTGCGGCATTAAAGGTGCTGACTCAGTATGCTACCTTAGATGGACGCGAGGTAGAGCATGAGGTTTTCGCAGTGCGAGATCGCAACGAAAAGAGCGAGTTCCAAACCGTGATTGAACGTGCACTTGAGATCGCCTGTGACGCCCTTGTTCCAAAAGGGCTCGAGATGCTTTGGCGCGACTTATCCCTGGTTGAACGGTACTATCTGCGAGCGTTAGACATCGAGAGCCGGGGCGAACGCCGCAAGGGGATGTACGAGGAGTTGGCTCGAGGCTTCGGCCTTTCAAACATCCGCCCCCTGCTCAAAAGCGACAAAGCAAATGGGGCTCGCATGTACACCAGTACCGGTTTCAGTGAAAAAGGCTTGGTCGGACTTAATGCAGAGGCCAAGCATCCTTTTGCGAGTTCGCCCCTTCGGCACCTATTGTACGCGATCCGCGAAACTGGAGTACACGAACTTAGCCCCGAACCGGCCAGGCAATACCTCTACGACACATTCGGTGCCGCCCTCTATTGGCAGGAGCGCGAACGCCTTATCGGCCTGCTTGATTGGCTCGCTGCGCTCGGGAATGCCGAAGGCATGCAAGAATGGGCGGATGACTCCGAAGCGTCTCGGATCCTAGCTGGACGCCTACGAAACGATGAGGGGTAATCGTGCCGGAGGACAAAGGATATGGAGATGGACAGAACCCCGTCATCAAAGGCGAGCCGGTAACAGAATCCGAGAAGAAGCTCTACGACCTGTTTTCTCGGAGTATGCTCAAAATGTGGAGCTACCCTTCGGTCTACAACAGACCAGGAAAGGAAATGTGCGATGGCTTAGCGGTGTTCCGAGAGCACGTTTTTATTTTTTCAGACAAAGATTGTGCATGGCCCGACCATCGCGACTTGGGAGTCGCTTGGTCACGTTGGTACAAGAAGTCGATCCTCGCTTCCGCTAAACAGGCTTGGGGCGCTGAGCGTTGGCTGAAGAATAATCCCGCTCATGTATACCTAGATGACAAGTGTGAAATCGCCTTCCCTTTGCCAATCCCTGCAAATCCTACTTTCCACATCATCATCGTTGCCAGAAATAGTAGCCAGCAGGCAAAAGCTCACCGTGGGGGGATGGGCTGCCTTGATTGGCGGGGCGAAGTCAGTTGCGATTCGAGTGGCGTCCCAGAGCTACCCTTTACCACCACCGATCTGGATCCACAAAAAACCTTCGTCCACGTGCTCGATGAAGTAGCCGTAGACATCCTGTTTACTGAGTGTGATACGTTTAATGACTTCGTGCTTTATCTGAGCCATAAGGAGGCCCTCCTTAGAGGGCCAAGCCAGATCTTATCAGCCAAAGAACCTGAACTTTTGGCGCTGTACGTGACAACGTTCTCCGAAGGGATTGGAAACCACTTTCCAAATGGAGATATCAACTGTTCAGATGGTGGCTGGAACAGTCTTCAAATGCGACCGGAGTTTATCGTAAAGAAACAGGAAGACGAGATCAGCTACAACTGGGACCGCTTGATCGACTCCTTTGCCACCTACAGCCTGAATGATCGTCAGTACTACGTAACCGATCCAAGTTTGGACGCAACGAGTCGCGTTTTGATGGAAATGGCGGATGAGGATAGATTCACGAGAAGGCTTCTAGCCAAGGCCTTGGCGGAGGTTGTGCATATGGACTTTGACAATGGTGGTCTCCGCTCACGCACAGCCCTGGCACCAGGTGCGAAGAATAAAGCGTACGTCTTTTGTGTCTTGCAGCCACTTCCCGACGAAGACCCGGATGAGTATCGCAAAAAGCGACGCGAGTTTCTTCTTCTAAAGTGCCTCGCAGCCAAATGTTACATGCGGGACCTCGAAGTTGTCGTCGGGATCGGAGCCGAGCCAAGAGATGGAAGAGAACATTTCTCAGAAGACGCACTATTTTTAGACGGACAAAGTTGGGGAGAAAAAGAGTTTCAAGATGCCCAGAGTGAGCTGGTTAAGGCAAAGTTGTTAAACGTTGAGGGTCAGACCTTGAAGGTGGTTCGTGCGACTGAATACCCTGAGGTCGGAACCGACACATGAGTATCCGGCGCCATTCCAGTCGCCGGAACAAGCTCGCAACCTCGTTACTTAACGACCGGTTGAAAGATGCCGTATCGTATGACCGAATCGCGGGCTACTTCCGCTCGAGCTTGTTCGAGGTCGCCGGCGAGGCCATTATTGGCGTGTCAGGCACAGTCCGGATTGTCTGCAACGCAGACGTGGCGCGGGAGGACTTAGAGACTGCAGTGGCAGCCCAATCCGCACTGCGCAAAAGCTGGTGCAAGGGGGACCATGAAAAGGTACCCCCGGAGGCATTGCCCAGATACAAAGCTTTATTTGAGGCGTTGGTTAGTAAGAAGCTGGATGTCCGAGTTCTTCCCGAAGATGCCTTTGGGATGGTTCACGGCAAAGCGGGGGTAATCCGCTATTCTGATGGTTCCGCCACCTCTTTCCTTGGCAGCGCTAACGAGAGCCAACGCGGATGGGAGATGAACTATGAGCTGGTCTGGGAGGATGAGGACCCCGAGACTGTTGAGTGGGTCCAGGAGGAGTTCGATGCCCTCTGGAATCACCCTCTGGCGGTTGAGCTGGCTTGCTGCCCCTTTATCGAGAAGGACTTGAAGAGGACCATCGACCGCGAAGAGATCGAGCCGGGCGAATGGAAAAACATTACCGATCCAAAAAAGGCAGCAGCCAGTGCAGCGGTTGAAACACCACTTTATCGCCGGGAGTTGGGCCTTTGGCCTCACCAGAAATACTTTGCGCAGCTCGCCTTGGAACGGCATCGGCTGGGGGGAGCCCGGCTTGTTCTGGCCGACCAGGTGGGGCTGGGGAAGACTGTACAGCTAGCCATGGCCGCATTGCTCATGGCGCTGGATGATCCCGATGGTGGCCCGATTCTTGTGTTGGCTCCAAAACCCTTGCTTCCACAATGGCAGGGGGAACTGCTGGATTTACTTCATATGCCGACAGCCCGGTGGAACGGAAGAGGCTGGGTGGATGAGAATGATGTTGAATACCCCGGAGACGGGGCAAGGTCATTAGGAAAGTGTCCTCGAAGGATCGGTCTAGTCTCACAGGGGCTGGTTGTTCGGGGGACTCGGGCAACCATCGACCAGCTCCTCGCCAGGGACTACACATGCGTGATCGTCGACGAGGCGCACCGCGCACGCCGCCGGAAAATCCCCAAGGTGGACGCCAACAACGAGGAGGTGAACGAAGCCGCCGAACCGAATCGGGTCATGGAGTTTCTTCGCCGAATAGGCCCCAAGACGAAGAGCATGCTACTTGCGACCGCAACCCCAGTCCAGTTGCACCCTGTGGAGGCCTGGGACTTGCTGCATGTCCTGTCCCATGGAAATGGTAGTGTCCTCGGAGGCTGGACACGAACCAGTCCGTGGTTCAAGGCGGCAAAGTGCCTAGATATTGCCAACGGTGAAAAGAAGGTGCCTGACTACGAGGACCACATTGGTTGGGAATACGTTCGGGATCCACTACCTTCACGTGGGGAAGATTCCGCATTCCGACGAATCCGTGACCATCTTGAAGTAGAGGACACCGAGTGGCAGTTGCAGCCAGAAGCCCTGGGCCGACTCTCCCCCGCAATCCGCAACGTCCAGCTTCGCAACGGATTGCTTGATGACTATGGGGAGCGGTTCAATCCACTTCTGCGCTGCATTGTCCGGAGAACGCGCGGCTATCTCGAACAGACCATCAATCCGGTGACCGGCGCCTACTATCTACCCAAGGTGGAAGTACGCCTCTTTGGAGAACAGGCCGCCGATGCACTTGGGCTTGGTGGCTATTTAAAAGAAGCCTATGAGGTTGCAGAAGATTTCAGTCTCCTTTTGCAGCAACGCGTTCGTGGAGCCGGCTTTTTCAAAACACTCTTGCTGCGCCGCCTCGGGAGCTCGATGGAGGCTGGCCGCCGAACCATCTGCCGTCTGCTCGATGAACCGATTGAAGAAGGGCCGGACGATGAGGATGAGGACGATGCTGAGGAGGAAGTCCCGGCGCGGGTGGGTCGGCCGCCACATGGTGCCAGCGAGTTCAAAAACTTTACCGAGGATGAAAGAGGGCTGCTCACCCGGTGCCTTCACTTATTGCGCCAGGGTGGGAATCGAGACCCAAAACTGGAGGCAGTTCTCGGATACCTTCTAGGAACTCGACCGGATGCCGAAGGACGATGGATGGACTTGGGGTGTATCCTTTTTTCCCAGTATTACGACACCGTAAAATGGATCGGCGATGAGATGGCCGGACATGAGGCCTTCCGGGGGCAAGATATCGGCCTTTACGCAGGCAGCACTCGTTCGGGGTTTTGGCGGGATGGGGCGTTCCGCCGCTGTGACCGTAACGACCTTAAACAGCGGGTTCGCGACGGAGATCTCCTCTTGTTACTCGGGACGGATGCCGCCTCTGAGGGATTGAACCTTCAGCGCCTAGGGACCCTAATCAATATCGACTTACCTTGGAACCCTACCAGATTGGAACAGCGCAAAGGCCGTATTCAACGCATAGGCCAGATCCGGGAAGAAATCTGGGTGGCAAACCTGAGATACCGTGATTCCGTCGAGGACCGCGTGCATGACGTGCTCGCAGACCGTCTGTCCGCCATTCACACCCTCTTCGGCCAAATCCCCGACACCCTTGAGGATGTGTGGGTAAACCTCGCGCTCCATCAGGAAGAGCAAGCGCGCCAACTGATCGATCAGACTAGCATCGCACGCAATCCGTTCGATGTGAAATACAGCAAGGTCGAGGACGAGGACTGGGAGTCCTGCTCGACCGTTTTAAATGCTGTAAGCAAGCGAGAGCTGCTCTCGAGGGGATGGTAGTTCGATTAAAATACATCCTAAATCAAAATATCTCAACTGTCCGCCCCTTTGTGCTCAGAGTAGCGCACGTCTCCACTTAGTGACTAGCGTGCGAGGCGAGAACGACAAGAGATTGAAGAATCGAGTCTGGCAAGATGCCTTCAACACGGATGGAATCAGGTAATGGCCTCGGACGATAAACCAACTGACTTCTCTGCAACCGATTCACTGCTTGGATATCTATACCAGATTCGCCTCGCCCTGTTGATCTCGCTACGCCGACAGGCCAAGGACGAATCCTTTGCCGTCTATTTTGAAACCCTGGAGGATGTGACCTTTGATCGAGAGGGGTCCCCTATCGAACTACTTCAGGTGAAACATCACTCCGAGGGTTCAGCAAACCTCACAGATGCTAGCCCTGACATGTGGAAGACACTGCGAGTCTGGATGGAGGGACGAGCCCTAGGAACGATCCCAGAGGATGGACAGCTCTTCCTTGCCACGACCTCTGCGGTCGGACCCGGATCAGCGGCTAGCATGTTGTTGAGTTTAGAGCGCAACGTCGCCGAGGCAGCTAGAAGGCTGGGAACAACTGCGACGACCTCCGTTAACAAGGCAAACGAGACGGCTTACCAGCTGTTTCGTGAGCTTGGGGAAGAGGACCGTGTTGGTTTGCTGGAATCCGTGATCATCCTTCCGAGATCCCCGTCCATTCAAGATACCGGGAGTGAACTGCTCGAAGAGGTTCGCCTCGCTGTGCGCCGCGAACATGTTGATTCGTTTCTGTCTCGCCTTGAGGGGTGGTGGTTTCGCCGAGCACTAATCCAGATGATGGACCCGGAAATCCCACCGATCCTGAGCAATGAGTTAGAGTCCGAGGTCGACGATCTCCGCGAACAGTTCAAGCTTGATGCGCTGCCGGTCGACCAGGACATTCTTGAGACCGAAGTGGATCCTGAACTGTACGAAAACAATATTTTCGTACACCAAGCAAAGCTCGCGGGTGTGGCCAAACGCCGCGTGCTTACAGCCACTCGTGATTACTTCCGCGCATTCGAGCAGCGGTCGAGGTGGATGCGAGAGGACCTCTTATTGGTCGGTGAACTCGACCGGTACGAACAACACCTGCGAGAAGAATGGGAGATCGTATTCGATCGTATCACCGATGAAATGGGCGAGAATGCGGCAGAGGATGTGAAGAGAAAAGCGGCGCAGACGATTTACACTTGGGTTGAGGACAGCTGCTTTCCGATTCGCGAAAAAGTGAAACATCCGAGTCTGTCACGAGGTTCGCTCCACATGCTAGCCGAACGATTGAAAGTAGGGTGGCATCCGGAGTTCATGGATCGCCTCAAGCACCTCCTCGAACCAGAGGGGGCATCATGATGGAGACGCCATGGTTAGAACGGGCACCAGAGGAAGCTCGCCTGTTTAATCCCGCTTTTCTTGGGGCAACTCTTTGGGCCTGCGCAAGAGGCTACCGGAGTGTTCATGACGGCGGACTGCCCTACGCGCTGGCCTTCGTGGCGATGCCTGTCGCGCTCCACAAAGGTACTCGAGAAGAGCTCCCGAGAGCAACTCGGACATCCCTTGCAGCGTGGCTAGCGTACAATCCCCGCGCGCTTGTTGGATTCCCCGTTCGGGCCCAAGCGCTGGTTCCGTTAGTGAAAGAAGGTATTCTCTTTGGCTCAAGCGGCCAGTTACTCACGTTCGAAAATGATTTGCTCATACCCGCAGATCGTCCTCGTTCGATGGCGGGTTTTGAGCGGAAGGCGACTGAAGAAGTGAAGGCATGTATTAAGAAAGCCGAGTTCGTTGGCAAGTGGTTCGCCCACTCCGGTGAGTACACCACAGTCATGGCGCTTTGGGGAGTTTCACCATGAGTATCCAGATTCTCGACATCGTTCTCTATTCAACCAAGGGGGCGCGCCGTATTCTTTCGCTTCGGCCTGGAAAGGTAAACATCATCACTGGCGACTCGAAGACGGGGAAATCAGCCCTGATTAGTATCGTCGACTATTGCCTCGGTAGTTCGAAGTGTACTGTTCCAGCAGGGGTTATACGGGATACTGTTTCGTGGTATGGTATTCGGATAACCGATGGAACCTCGCAGCACTTTGTAGCGCGTCGGGCGCCGGATCCTGGGAACGACACAACATCCGATGCATTTTACGCGGTGGCGACAGAGATTGAGCTACCCGAGGAAGCAGGGCTTAAGGCAACGACGAACATCGACAGCATCGTAGAGCGGATAACTAGCGCAACTGGGATCGGCTTAAACGTTCACGAACCGCCTACAGGACAGACCCGACCTCCGCTTTCGGCTAAGCTGCGACATGCGCTTGCATTCGTATTTCAACCACAAAACGAAATCACGCAGCCAGGCCACCTGTTCCACAAGCAGAGTGACCACTGGGTGGCTCAGGCCATTAAGGATACATTGCCGTACTTTCTTGGTGCGGTAGATGACGACTTCGTTGCCTTGCAGCAAGTACTGAGGGAAAAACGGCGAACGCTACGGGACCGAGAGCGAACCTTAGCTCGGCTTGAGGCCTTCTCAGGCGATGGCTTAGGCAGCGCTGCATCATTTATCTCCGAAGCACGGGATGTCGGTATTATTGAGCCCGGAGCAGAACCGGCAACCTTGGCAGATGGGATTGAACTCCTTCGCAAGGCGTCGATGGAATCACCCGAGGAACAACTGGTCCGGTATGAGGAGACCATCGACCAATCTGAACTCGGCAGGCTCAATAGCGAGCGGGAACGACTGCGAGACCAGCTTCACCGTCAGGAGCATGAGCTCGGGGCAATGCATTCACTTTTGGCAGATGAGGGCGGTTTTGCACATGAGGCGAAAGAGCAGGTCTCGCGACTCTCTAGCCTACAAATCTTTGCACCGATTGAGGGAGATATATGTTGCCCACTTTGCGAGCAGACCGCGCCTGCGATCGCGACATCAGAACAGTTGCAGACCGAAATCCAGCGAGCCGTTTCACAGCTTGAGTCTGTCGCGAAGTACACGCCAGGTCTGGAGGCATTGATTCTTGAAGAGGAAGCCAAGGTCGTCGAAAGTCGACGCCTTCTTCAGGAGAATCGCGATAGGCGCGAGGCGATTCGTCAAGCGGATGACAGACTCCAAGCGCTTCGTGACGCCTCAGCTCGTCGTGCTCATGTGCTCGGACGAGTGAGTCTATTCCTTGAATCCTTACCCCAGAGTGATGATCAGTCCGAGCTTCATGCAGAGATCGAAAGGTTACGCCTAAAAATAGCCCAACTAAACGAGGAGCTTAGTGACGAAAAGGTGCAGGAGCGGTTGGACTCGATTCTGTCAGTCATTGGCAAGCGTCTCACTGGCTGGTCGCAGGACCTTGAGCTCGAGCACGCGGGCAGCCCGTTCCGCCTTGAGTTACGTAAGCTACAGATCGTGGCTGACACTGATTCGAGCCCGGTTCCGATGGATCAAATGGGGAGTGGCGCAAACTGGCTAGGATGCCATCTCATCGCCCACCTCGCCCTCCATATGTGGTTTGTGCGAAAGGACCGACCAGTTCCCCGGTTCCTATTCCTTGATCAGCCGTCCCAAGTCTACTTCCCAGCCGAGCATGACGCGAGTAGCACAGTGTCTGATCTGGAAGACGAAGACCGGACTGCAGTCCTACGAGTTTTTAAACTGATCTGTGACGTCGTCGAAGAGCTCGGCGGCGGCTTGCAAGTGATTGTGACAGAGCATGCCGACCCCAAAGAAGATTGGTTCCAAGCAGCTGTAGTTGAAAGGTGGAGAAATGGGGCTGCGCTCATTCCTTCAGAGTGGTTGGAGAGAGGTCAGAGTGATCAGGCGAATGATACAGAAGATTGAAGATGCTGAGTTTTAAGAGCAAGGTTGAGCTTTTCGATTTTACGTTGCGGATGGTGAAATCCAATCAACAAGCGATCTCGACGAATCGTTCTCGGACCATCGATGAAACTTATAGTCCGTAGACTCTTAGTCTACAGGCCGCCATCTTTGAAAGATGGCAAAAGCATTGATTCTAACCGAGTTTGGAGACCGGGTTCGGCAACTCCGAAAGGAGTTGGGATTGAGCCAGGAGCAACTTGGCGAGG
>ENA-ORXR01002638-ORXR01002638.1-marine-metagenome-genome-assembly--contig:-NODE-2638-length-16836-cov-3.779641_pt1 | contig 16836 bp, 17 predicted proteins | sample MGYA00237866_ERZ511479 | MGnify/ENA metagenome assembly ERZ511479 | reverse complement strand
CGTAATCTGACTATTCGCCGTGATAGCGCTGACACAGAGACTTCCCTGCTAAGCAAAGAGCGTGCTGAGGAAAGACCATCAAGACGCCCTCCTCCAGCTGCCCCTGCACCGGCGCCTGCTGCACCAGAACCTGCCGCTGAACAATCAGCCTAAATCATTCGGAGTAAACTATGTCACGTTATTTTCGTCGTCAAAAGTTCTGCCGTTTCACGGCTGAGAACGTTAAAGAGATCGACTATAAAGATCTTGATACATTGAAAGCCTATATCACTGAGACAGGCAAAATTGTCCCAAGTCGCGTAACCGGCACTAAAGCCAGATACCAGCGTCAACTTGCTACGGCAATTAAACGCGCTCGCTTCCTGGCCCTGATTCCGTATACGGATCAGCATAAGTAACAGTTGCTTGAAATAGGTAAATTATCATGCAAATTATATTAATGGAAAAAATTGATAATCTTGGCTCTTTAGGTGAGATTGTTAATGTAAAAGCAGGCTATGCCCGTAACTTTCTAGTGCCTCGTCGTAAGGCAAAGATCGCTACTAAAGCCAATGTTGAAGCTTTTGAAGAGATTCGCGCTGAACTTGAAAAAGTCGAAGCGGCATCTGCTGCCAAGGCTGAAAAGATTCGCGAAAAGCTAGATGGTACAGAAATCACTATCGAAGCCAACGCTGGCCAAGAAGGTAAACTGTTCGGCTCTGTAAGCAACCATGAGATTGCTGAAGCGCTACAGGCAGAAGGCTTTGAAGTTGAGCGTCGCGACGTACGTATGCCTGAAGGCCCAATTCGTAACGTTGGTGAGCACGAAGTGGGTGTTCACTTGTTCACAGATGTAACGGCAACGATTAAGGTGATTGTTCACTCTGACAACGTTGTAGAAGTCGTTGAAAGAGCAGAGTCAATTGGTACCTTTGTTGACGATGACTGAGTGTCGTTGATAGCAATCAATAAAAAAGCCTGATCAGTGATCAGGCTTTTTTATGTCCACGAAACTATGTAACAAAAATTATCAATACAAGTTTTCCTTATGCATCTTTGCCAGCCTTGCTCGAGCAAGATTAGCGGCTTGGGTTTGTGGATAGCTACGCAAAACATCTTCCAATGACCGACGAGCATATACCCAGTTTTTCATTTCATAGAAACTAAAGCCTAACTTGATGGCTGCGTCGGGTGCTTTTGCACTCTTACCATAACTCTGTAAAACCGCCACAAACTCATCAATCGCCCCTCGATAGTTTCGACTCGAGTACATGACCTCGCCCAGCCAATATTGAGCATTCGGTGCCAGTGCACTTGTGGGATATTGCTTAAGAAACTGCCTAAACATGCTAATAGCAGCAGATGGTTTCGTTTTTATATTAGCAAAAGCCGCATCATAAGCCTGTCTTTCCGGAGTACTGACTCTTGGCAATATCTTCTCTACCACTTGAGTAGACTTTTTAATACCAGCTGATAGAGCCACTGGCTTTAGTGCGACTTGCCTAACTGACGGTTGAGCAGCCGTAGTTGTCCTAGCAACCGGAGCTGCTATGACTGGCAAAGTCAATGAAGGCAATACTGGAGCGACAGGAGCAGTTGATACTTTTCGAGTGTTTATCGCCCGAAACAAATCATCCATACGGTCATCCATTCTAATGAAAGTCTTTTTTTGAGTATTTTTAATATCTTCCATATCAAAACGAAGCTGCTCATTTTCACCACGAAGATATCGCACTTCATTTTCAAGTGATTCTATTCGCTGCAAGACTTCAAATAACTCATCTGGAGTCACTGCCTGTGCTGGCGGTATCGCCAGCACAGTCAAGAAGCCTGCTACAACAAAAAGTTTGCGCAAGAGTAAAACCATAATTATCGTCCTATGTACTTAATCTCCACACGGCGGTTCTTACTCCAAGCTGCTTCATTGTGACCTGGGTCAACTGGAAGCTCCTCTCCGTATGCGACTGTTTGTGATTGTTCAGAACCTACGCCCTTTAGATCCATGAACTGCTTAACCGCCTGAGCACGACGCTCTGAAAGAGCAACATTGTACTCACGAGAGCCACGCTCATCAGCGTGCCCTTCAAGTCTAATAGTCAGATTAGGGTTGCTGGCTAAAAGTTCAGAATGAGCATCAAGAATTTCAAAATATTCCGGCTCAATCGTTGACTGATCGTAGGCAAAGTAAATAACCCGGCGTGACAAAACACTGCTTGGATCATTCAAATCAGTCACTTTGTAATCACCACCAGCTCCACCAAGACGACTACCAGAAGCACCACCTCTTGCACCAAGACCTGAACCAATGCCTGCTCCGCCTAGACGATTATCAGCACCATCTGCACCGATTCTATTATCTAAGCTTCCCGAGCCAAAGCCACCCGAAGAAGATCCACCGCTGCCGCTGCCAAAACCGCGACTGCTAAGACTGCTTCCAAGGCCGGATCCTGATCTACCGCCAATGCCGCTTCTACTGCTTAGACCAGATCCTGGTCTACCGCCAATTCCACTGCTAGTGCTGAGACCAGACCCTGATCTACCGCCAATTCCCCCAACCAAATTACCACGACCATCACCATAAGCACCCGTAGTTGCGCCCCCAAAACTAGATGTAGTTCTTCCTCCGAGCCGAGAAGATGACCCGCGACCTAAGGCTCGTCCTGCCGTCGTTACACCCAATCTGTTTCCAGCACCTGTCCTTGTACTTCTAGAGAGACCTGAACCCACCGCATTCCCAGTAGTTAGTCTGTTTGCTGCATTAGCAGGTGATACTGTTTGCTGCATCTGTGAGCAACCACTGATTACTAGCAATGCACTGGTGGCAACCAAAGGTGCAATCCATTTAATTGATTTCATTGATATCTTTTCCTTTTATCTTAAATATGGTGACCATGCTGGCTCACGTACTTGACCCGCAGGTGAAAATAATTCTTGTTTTGCGTATCCGTTATCGCTCACAACAGACAATGTTCCTCTACCGTTGTTTTGAGTTGCGTAAACTACCATCGTCGCATTCGGTGCTAGCGAGGGCGATTCATCAAAACGACCATCCGATACAATATCAGCTCCTCGCTGTCCTCGCTCTTTTACTGCGATACGAAATGCGCCAGATACACGACGAACAAACGCAATTTTCTCGCCAACTATATCAGCCGCTGAATTGTAACTACCGTTAAACGTCACTCGTTTCGCAGATCCACCGCCTGCACCAATTTCATATAACTGAGGTCGGCCACCCCGGTCAGAAGTAAATATAATCGATCGGCCATCCTGCGTCCAATTTGGCTCAGTATCAATCGCTCTTGAATTTGTCAAACGTTTGAAAACACCGTTTGCCAAAGTCAGAGTATACAACTCAGGATTACCATCAACTGACAAACTCAGTGCCAATCTGCGTCCATCCGGAGCCCAACTAGGTGCACCATTAATTCCTCTACGCGCTGATACCATTCGCTTTTGTCCAGTATAGATATTCTGTACAAAAATCGCAGGTGTCCCTCGCTCAAACGATACATACGCGACCTGACTACCATCACTAGACCAGCTTGGTGACATGACAGGTTTACGAGAGTTTAAAATTACCTTCGGGTTATAACCGTCCGCATCAGAAACATAAAGTCGATAAACCCGCTGATTAATCGCTTGCCCAGTGACCGTAACGTATACCAAACGTGTATCAAAAGCGCCCTTAATTTTAATCAACTCTTCAAATATCTTATCAGCGGCCTTGTGTGCAACTCTACGCTGATTAGGCAGATTACCAATCCGATAACTGGCATCACGCTTACCACTAGCAGTCGATACAATCTCGATGTCCAACCCTGCTTGTGTGCGACGTCCTCTTACCAAAAAAGCCGCGCCTAACATACCAAGTCGTCTCGCATCTACAGGGGTTCCAAAGCCAGCGACATTAGTTGCTCGCTTAGAACTCACAATTTTAAAACGCCCACTTCGGTTCAGATCAGCTTCGATTATTGCATGTGCTCCGCCAGGTATTGGGGCAATCACGATGGGTATACCGCGATTACTAGTTTTTGAGATTCTCAACTCCAGATCAGCCCAAGCAGATCCGGCAAATGACAATGCCAAAATAATTAAAAAGCTACGAATCATTTTTTTAGTTTTCATATATTAATCCATCGTAATCAATAGTCTTCTATCCAAGTCAAAGCGACTTGGTGCAGGCAATGGCTCAGCTCGTTGAAATGCGTCCTCAATAGAAAGGCAAAAAGCCTGCACATTGCATTGTACAAATTGAAATCCTTTTATGTAACCACTTGAACTTACTTCTACTCTAATTTTCGCAACTTGACCGGCAGTACCTGGTGGCGGGTTCCAATGACGCTTCACATGCCGCTCGATCTGCGAACCCCATTGACTTGCCGCTCGTTGTCTTTCCTGTGCTGCTGCTTGCTGTTGACGCCTTATGGCTAAGGCCTCGGCTTGCTTTTTGGCTTCAGCCTGCTTACGAGCCGCTTCAACACGTTTCCTTTCAGCTTCTTGCTTCGCGCGCTTAGCCGCTTCTGCTTTTTTACGCTCCGCTAGTACACGTCTGGCTTCCGCTTCTTTACGCTTTTTCTCAGCTAATGCTTTGGCCTTGCGCTGTTCTGCCGCCTTTTTCGCCGCAGCTTCTTTGCGTTTTTTCTCGGCAGCTAAGCGCGCTCTTTCGGCTTTTGCTTTATCCGCGGCTACTTTCTTCTTTCTAGCGTCTTCGCGCTTTTTCGCTTCAAACTCAGCACGACGCTTCTCGACCAATGCTTTTTCCGCTTTCTCTTTAGCTAGCCGCTTACGTTCAGCTGCTGCCGCTTTTTCAGCCTGTTCTTTTTTACGTGCCGCTTCTTCTCGCTGTTTTTTGGCTCTCAAAGCCTCCGCTTTTTTGGCTTGCTCAGCTCTAACTTTTGCAGCTTCAGCTTCCTGTCGCTTCTTAATCGCATCAGCCCGAGCCTTAGCAGCCGCAATCTCTTGCTCTCTTTTTAGTTTAGCGGCGGCGGCTTCACGCACTTTTTTAGCTCTGGCAGCCTCTATCTCTTTTTCCCGCTTCGCAGCGGCAGCGTCACGTACTTTTTTAGCTCTAGCCGCCTCTATCTCTTTTTCCCGCTTAGCCTTGGCAGCGGCTGCTTCACGTACCTTCTTAGCACGAGCAGCTTCAATTTCCTTCTCTCGTTTGGCCTTGGCTGCAGCCTCTTCACGAACCTTTTTCGCTCTGGCCGCTTCAGCCTTGTCCTTTCGTAATTTCTCGGCAGCCGCTTCGCGTACCTTCTTAGCCTCCACCTGCCGTTTAATCTCTTGCTGTCTGCGAGCCTCAGCTGCGGCAGCTTTCTTCCTTTCCTGATCCGCTTTCGCTTTGGCTCTAGCGGCGGCCTCAGCCCTTTTCTTTACTTGCTCAGCTTGTCGTGCAGCCTCAACCCTAGCAGTTTCCGCGCGCTTCTCTTGTTGTTTCTGTTTCGCTTTTGCTTCTTCAATTTTTTGCTGAGCTGCCTTTTTAGCAGCCTCGTTTTTAGCCGCCTTAGCGACTTCTGCTGCCAACCTAAGCTGTTCTTTGGCTTCCTGAGCTGCTTCTAACGCAGCCGCTGCCTCTATCTTTTGCTTGGCTTCAGTCGCTCTGGCCTCAGCATCGGCTTTTGCAGCTTCTTCGGCTTCTTCTGCTGCTTGTTTAGCCGCTTCTTCGGATGCTTTTGCAGTCTCTGCCTGCTCCAGCAGCTTCTGTTGTTCAGCAGCCTCTATGGCTCGCTTTTGCTTTTCAGCGGCTTCAATAGCCTGCTTTTCCTGTTCCGCCTCTGCAGCAACCTTATCCGCCTCAGCCTTTAGTTTTGCAGCATTTTCTTCAGCGGCTTTGTCTTCATCAGGCTGCACATCCACAACCTTATTTTCAGGCGGTTGTATCTGAGGCCTTGTGACAAACGCAGCCTGATCACTTAGTACCAAATTTACCGGCAATTTGATATCGCCAGACCCTAGCGGGGTCTGCCATTCAAAGCTTAATAAAAACAGCAGTGCAACCCAGCCATGCAATAGTATAGCTACGAAGAACGCAAAAGGATGCTTTAAAGGCACTTTAAACATTAGTTTTTAAGCGCTTCCGGGTCAGCCATTAACCCAATGTTAGTCGCACCTGCTTGCTGTGCTGTCGACATTGCTTGCATTAGAAAACCATAAGCAACTTCTTTGTCTGCTCGAATGTAGACCGGCTTTGACTTAGAACTTTCCAGCTCATCAATAACCAATTCACTCAACTCTTCGCGACTTAAGGCCTCACTATCACCGACAAAATATTCACCCGCATCGTTAACTGAAATGATGACTGCTGAACTACCAGAGTTATTTACGAGTGGTGTGGTATCTGCATTCGGCAAATCCAACTCTACACCAGTTTGCATCATTGGCGCAGCCACCATAAAGATAACTAGTAGCACTAACATGACATCGATGTAGGGTACAACATTCATATCCGCCATTGCACGGCGTCCACCACGGTTCCGACGAGACATTATTATCTCCCTGCCGGCTTGCTATTACGTTCTAACAAGGTAGTGAACTCCTCACGGAAGTTTTCATAGTTATTAGCAACGCGATCAACCCCGTCGGCAAATTTATTGTAGGCGATTACTGCCGGTATCGCCGCAAATAGACCCATTGCCGTGGCGATCAGTGCTTCTGCGATGCCCGGCGCAACCACTGCTAGAGAGGCTTGCTGCATTTCGCCCAGTGCCAGGAAGGAGTTCATAATTCCCCAGACCGTACCAAACAGTCCCACATAGGGACTCGTAGAACCAACCGTCGCTAAAAAAGATAGATTGCCTTCAAGTTTTTCAAGCTCTCTGGATTCAGCAACTCGCATAGCCCGCTGAGCACCAACCACAGCTGGAACCTGTAATCCACCATCAACATGACGTGCTCGGAGAAATTCGTGATAGCCACTAAAAAACATGCTTTCCAAGCCACGTTTTTTAGGCTTTTTAGAGAGATCATCGTAAAGCTTATCTAAGGATACGCCACTCCAGAAACGCTTTTCAAAACGCTCTTGGTTGCGTCTTGCTGTACCAATCTGCGACCACTTGACGAGTATAATCGTCCATGAGACCAGCGAGACTAACAACAATAACCCCATTACCACTTGTACAACAATACTGGCTTCCAGTATTAGCTTCCAAATTGAATGATCAAATGACATTCAAATATTCCCCTTGGCGTTTTACGAACCTATCTGAGCTTCCGTAATTAACAATGACTCTCTGATTATCAGAGGTATGCGTTTCGGTTTAAATTTATCACTATCAAGACACGCTAAGGTGACACTACCCTGTGCAAGTATCTCAGTACTCCCCGTATTTGACTCGTGGAGAATTTGTTGTTTCATTTTTAAGCGACTCGCACCCAAATCTGTGACCTTAGCTGTCGCTATAAGTTGCTGATTAAATAACGCAGGTTGCAAATAATCGATGCTTAATGAACTAACCACGAAGAGTATACTCTGCTTCAGTCGTAATTCATCCTGCTCATAACCTAACTGTCGTAGCCATTCGGTCCGACAACGTTCAAAAAAATTCAGATATTTGGCGTGATAAACCACACCTCCCGCATCGGTATCTTCGTAATAGACGCGTATTGGGAAGGAGAATATTTTGATATTACAGTTATTTTGCACAACCCCTCCAAATTATCATTTTTTTAGCATGAGAGCTCATTCAATTTACAAACATTTACGAATTGTCATCTGGCATGGATAAAGAAAAATGATCCCAAGCCCGTTTGGTAGCCATACGACCACGCGGCGTTCTCATTAAGTACCCCTGCTGAATCAAGAACGGCTCAAGCACATCTTCAATCGTACCCCTTTCTTCACCAATAGCCGCAGCAATGTTATCGATACCAACCGGCCCGCCTTCAAACTTTTCTAACACTGCCAACAATAACCGTCTGTCCATGTGATCAAACCCCTGCTGATCAACATTCAACATATTCAAGCCCTTGTCGGCTATTTCCGACGTTATAACACCGTCAGCCTTAACCTGAGCATAATCACGCACCCTTCTGAGCAATCTGTTAGCGATTCTTGGGGTACCTCTGGCACGTCTGGCAATTTCATAAGCGCCACCTTCTTCAATATGCACCCCTAGAATTCCGGCGGCGCGAGTCACAATGTATTGTAAATCCTCAACATTATAAAATTCCAGACGCTGTACGATTCCAAAACGATCGCGCAGTGGAGAAGTTAGAAGCCCCGCTCTGGTCGTTGCACCAACCAGTGTAAATGGTGGCAGATCTAACTTGATTGAACGCGCAGCCGGCCCCTCACCAATCATGATATCCAGTTGAAAATCTTCCATCGCCGGATACAGAATTTCTTCTACAACCGGACTCAGGCGATGTATTTCATCAACAAACAACACATCGTGTGGTTCAAGATTGGTTAGCAGTGCGGCAAGATCACCTGCTTTTTCCAGAACCGGCCCTGAGGTTTGTCGAAGATTGGCGCCAAGCTCATTAGCAATGATATGCGATAGCGTCGTTTTACCCAGGCCCGGTGGGCCAAAAATCAACACATGATCTAACGCTTCTCCGCGCGCCTTAGCCGCTGGAATAAATATTTCCATTTGCTCGCGCACGGCTGGCTGCCCAATATAATCACGCAGATATTGCGGACGGATTTTTTCTTCCGTGATCAATTCATCCAAGCCCGCAACGGGGGAAATTACGCGTCCATCATCATCCATTATGATAGCGACTCTTTAAGGGCATTACGGATCATCACTTCAACGGACAAATCCTGATTGGCTTGTCGACTTACCATTCGGCTTGCCTCTGTCGGCTTGTAACCCAAGGCCAACAAGGCATTGATGGCCTCTTCTTCTGGATTACTTTTTATTGAAACCTGATCCGGCTTTATCGGGGAGCTCTCTGTTGAATCTGAAGCGTTAGATTTTGGTAAGCGATCACGCATTTCAATAATTAAGCGCTCTGCGGTTTTCTTACCGACACCGGGTAATCGCGTCAAACCGATAGCATCACCAGCCTTTACCCGCTCAGCAAACTCATCAACCGTCATACCTGAGACAATTGCCAGAGCCATTTTCGGGCCGACGCCATTCACCTTTAATAAAGTGCGAAACAGACCACGCTCAGCGGTAGAGCTGAAAGCATAAAGAATCTGCGCATCCTCACGCACTACAAAATGTGTGTGCAAGGTAACTTCATGATCCAATTCAGGCAGATCATAAAAAGTTGTCATCGATGCCTGAAGTTCATAGCCTACACCATTCACATCGAGCATTAGGTCTGGAGCTTGTCGATAAATCAGCTTGCCACGGAGCATTCCTATCATGCAGATTCTCTTTTTCTTTAGGTTTGTGTGAGCTTGAACGTATCATTTTCCCACAGCTCGAGCGATTTTAGCATTGTAAGCGCCATTATGTGCATGACTTAATGCGACGGCTAAAGCATCGGAGGTATCAATCTGGATTTTGCCTGATAAATTCAGCAGGATTTTTACCATATGCTGCACCTGATCTTTATCAGCACTGCCTTTACCAACGACAGATTGCTTAACCGCGCGCGCGCTGTACTCATGTACCCCCAATCCACTCATCACACCAGCACAAATGGCTGCGCCTCGCGCCTGACCTAACTTTAAGGCTGACGATGGATTGTTAGATACGAACACTTGCTCAACTGACATCTGTGTTGGCTGATAGGTTTGAATGACATCAGTGATGCCACGAAAGATTATTCCAAGGCGGTCGGGAAAAGACTCCTTGCCCATTCTTACGCACGTACTGAAGACATGTTTATTGTAACGACCGTCGCTATCAATAACGCCAATACCCGTAATCCGTGAACCCGGGTCTATCCCGATAATCCGTATCATTGCCACTAGCTTGCTGCTTCATGTTTTATATTGGCCCATACACTACGTCCAGTCATGCCTTTTCTCTAGATTATTCTGACTCTGGATAATACCATATTTGTTCATGAGCCAGTGCTGCTTGAGAAGCTTACACACGCGTAACCGACTGTCTGACGTCACTTTAAACTCTGATAAATTCGTCGTAGCATGACAGCATAATCATAAAATAATAAAGAACTTACTCTAATCCTATGACTACTAGCACAGAAATATCGCTGCCAGCTATTGTTCAGACATTCGTCAACAATGGCACACTCAAGCGCGAAGATGCTGCTCGTGCAGTACGGGACGCGACAGACCGTAAAAAACCTATCGTCACACACATGCTGGAACGCCGCTTAGTAGACTCCGTAGAACTGGCAAGAGCCTGCAGTAATCAATACGGCATGAGCTTCGTTGACCTCGATGCGATCAATATCTCCCTCGAAATGAAGCAACTCATTTCTGAAGATATGATGCGCAAACTGATGGCGGTGCCTCTATTCACCATCGGTGGCGCATTAATCATTGCAGTCTCTGATCCGCACTATAGCTTTGAACTTAACGACGTTAAGGTAACAACAAAATTAGTACCAGAACCCGTTATTGTCGAACATTCGAAGCTACAGAAAATCGTTTACGGATCTGATGGAAGCGACGGAGTTGCTGCCGGCTTAGTCATAACCTCAGAAGCCCACAGCCAGGACTTGGTTGTTGGCACCAAGACGCTTGAGAAGAAGGATGACGAGCAGGACGATAGTGGCGTAGACGTTACTAAGTTCGTGAATGAATTATTGTCTCATGCCATCAAAAAAGGCGTTTCGGATATTCACATTGAGCCTTACGAAAAAATTCTCCGGGTACGATTTCGTATAGATGGCATTTTACAGGTGGTCAGTATGCCACCCAAAACCATTGCCCGAAAGTTGACATCACGCATTAAAGTCATGTCAGAACTCAACTCTTCTGAGCGACGTATCCCTCAGGATGGGCGTATTCACTTTCAGCTGAATGCTGAGAAATTCATCGACTTTCGTGTAAACACATTGCCCACGCTATACGGTGAAAAAATCGTAATGCGTATCCTTGACTCTGACACAGCATCGCTTGGCATAGATAACCTGGGCTTTGACGATAAGCAAAAAGCTGACTTGATGGGTGCGATCGCCAAACCAGATGGCATGATGCTGGTAACAGGTCCGACCGGTAGTGGTAAAACGGTAACGCTCTATGCCTGCCTGAATTTGCTGAACACCTCTGAGAAAAACATTTCTACGGCTGAAGACCCTGCTGAAATACAGGTTCCGGGAATTAATCAGGTCAACGTAAACGAGAAGGTTGGACTTACATTTTCGAGCGCGCTACGTGCATTCTTACGACAAGATCCCGATATCATTATGGTCGGTGAGATTCGTGACCTTGAAACCGCTGAGATATCAATTAAAGCCGCTCAAACCGGTCACTTGGTTCTATCCACACTCCACACCAACAGCGCACCCGAAACCCTAACTCGTCTATTAAATATGGGCATTCCTCCCTTCAATATTGCATCGACCGTGCACCTGATTATTGCCCAGCGTCTGGCCAGAAGACTCTGCAAAAGCTGTAAAAGGCCTGCAGATATTCCTCCTGAAGTGTTAATCCAGGCTGGCTTTAAGGAAGAAGAATTGGAAGGCCTTAAAATCTTCGAAGCTGAGGGCTGCGGTGATTGTTCTAATGGCTATAAGGGTCGTGTTGGTATTTATCAGGTCATGCCAATATCTCCACGAATGGAAAAGTTGGTTATGGAAAATGGTAATGCAATCGAGTTGGCCAAATTATCTCAAGAAGAAAAAGTTAATGACTTACGTCAGTCAGCTTTAGAAAAAGTTCGGCAAGGCGTCACAACTATCGCGGAAGTTGAACGCGTAACGAAGGATTAAAATATGGCTACAATAGCAAAAAAAGCGCCGATGAAAGATCCACCAATTTTTATTTGGGAAGGTAAGAATAAAGCGGGTGTAAAAGTACGTGGCGAAGAGCAGGCAGCTAATGCGAATATGCTTCGCGCAACGCTGCGCCGGCGCGGCATAAACCCCAAAATGATAAAAGCCAAACGCAAACCTATGTTTGGCGCGTCCATTGGCCCGGCAGATATTGCTTATTTTGCGCGGCAGCTAACAGCCATGATGCGTTCTGGTGTTCCCCTAGTTCAATCGCTGGAACTGATCAGTAACGGCCATGAAAAAGCAGGAATGCAAGACCTGATTAAAAAGATCCGTCAGGACATTGAAGGTGGTGCGGATTTAGGTACAGCTCTTGGTAACCATCCCAAGCATTTCGATGATTTATTTGTCAGCTTAGTTAAAGCTGGAGAACATTCTGGCTCTCTTGAGGACATGTTGGAAAAAATTGCGACTTACAAAGAAAAAAGTGAGTCGATGAAAGCCAAAGTTAAAAAAGCCATGATGTATCCTCTCATGGTTTTGATCATGGCTGCGGTGGTCTCTTGCATCATGTTGATATGGGTAATCCCACAGTTCAAAAGTATCTTTGAAAGCTTTGGAGCAGACCTACCGGCATTTACTTTATGGGTCATTGGCCTCTCTGAGTGGCTACAGGCCTCTTGGTGGCAACCTTTGCTAGCAATGATCGTTATTGGAATTGCCTTTCGACAAGCAAAGCAACGCTCAGAAAAATTCAATGTATTTATCGACACAATCGTACTAAAACTTCCGGTTATGGGTGTCATCATTGAGAAATCAGCAATTGCTCGCTTTGCCAGAACACTTGCCACGATGTTTGCTGCGGGTGTCCCCATGGTTGAGTCAATGGACTCGGTCGCAGGAAGTACCGGGAACCGTTTATTTGAAAATGCTACACTTCAAATCAAAGAGGATATTTCCAAGGGTGTACAGCTGAATACTTCAATGCTTACCACTCAGCGCTTCCCAAGTATGGTTGTGCAAATGACCAAAATTGGTGAAGAGTCAGGCCGTTTGGAAGAAATGTTGAATAAGGTAGCGGAATACTTTGAAGAGCAGGTTGACGACTTAGTTGATACTTTATCAAAGCAGATCGAGCCTTTGGTTATGGCCGTTCTTGGTGTGATTATCGGTGGTCTGGTTATTGCCATGTACCTACCTATTTTCAAGCTTGGCGCGGTAGTTGGTTAAAACCGATCTACAAAACACTTAGGCCGCTTCTTAGCGCCCTGATTATTGACAGGACGTTGCAAGGGGCACGTCATTACAGGGGTTACACATGCAGTTACTGGCACTTCTTGAGCAACATCCAATCTTGCTAATAGCAACCGTTGGATTTTTCTCATTACTCATCGGCAGTTTTTTAAACGCAGCGATCTATCGCTTGCCTGTCATGTTACAGAGAGAATGGGATGCAGAATGCCATGAGCATTTAAATGCAGACAATCCTGACTATGTTGCTAAGGAGACTGAGCGTTTCAATCTATTTGTACCCCGCTCAACCTGCACGACTTGCGATCATCAAATTTCATCATTAGAAAACATTCCAGTTATAAGCTATTTGATGCTGGGTGGGAAATGCAAAGGCTGTAAAACCAAGATCTCTGTGCAATATCCAATCATTGAAATAATGACCTCGTTACTTTCAATGTTTATCGCTTGGAAATTTGGTTATGGTTGGCAGATGCTCGGCTTATTGGTGTTTGCATGGGCTTTGATTACACTGGGCATGATTGATGTCAATACCATGTTGCTACCGGATAGCCTGACCTTACCGCTGATGTGGTTAGGTTTAGTCGTCAATTATTTCGGGACATTTGTTGATTTACACAGCGCGGTAATGGGGGCGATAGTTGGCTACCTTTCACTTTGGAGCGTCTATCAATTGTTTAAGCTCGTCACCGGAAAAGAAGGCATGGGTTACGGTGATTTTAAAATATTAGCCGCTATTGGTGCCTGGGGTGGTTGGCAAATTATTCCGTTTACTATTTTCGCCTCAGCCTGCCTTGGTGCAGTCATTGGCATTATAATGATTAAGATGAAAAATCAGGAAAATAGTCAACCAATACCCTATGGGCCGTGGCTGGCTTTAGCAGGCTTGATTGGGCTGATCTGGCGAGATGAGATTGTTTTGGCGATGGCTAATTATTTTCAACTCTAGCTGTCTGTCGAGCTTCGTTTTCTATTATTACTAAGGCAATACCACCAAGCAGTGCAATAGAGGCTAATGTAAAAACGCAGCGTAATTGGTTCACCCACAAACACAATACCACCTAGAGCGGCGATTACTGGCACACTGAGTTGAACGGTAGAAGCCATAGTGAATGGTCATTGCAACCGAATGGTGATTTCATTACAAAGCTGCAAGTTGCTTTAACTCAAATCTCTTCTATAATCAGTGTTATAAGCTGAGAAGTGCTACCCCGAGCACCCGATTACTCCATAGAGCTGCTGAACTGTGTTAGCAAAAGCCATTACTCCATTTTTGATTCTGCTGATTGTTGTACTGGGCTTTTCGCTTACCTGCGAGGTGCGCTTTGGTTTGGGTAATTTTGGTACCTGCCTGACTAGCCCCGTTGCGATGATATTTGGTCGCGACTCTGACTCGACGTCAGTCGCCGCATCGGCACCCGCATCAAGGCGTCCCCCTCAGCCTATCAGTTCCCAACAACAGGCAGTGCTGTGCAACCGCCCCTGTGAACTGCAGCAACGTCAACCACAGCGACAGGCCGCTGCAAATCAGCGCCCGGCGTGTTTGAAATGGCATAGGGCTCGAAAAGGTGAAACACAGTGGAAGTTGGCTCGTCATTACGCTGGACGTGCCAACAAATGGCATTGGTTGAAAGCCATGCGCTGGGCTTCCCGTAAGGGTGCTAACGATTCCGTGCTCAAAATTGGCGAGTCTGTTTGTGTGAACTGGAGACGGGCGGTTTGAGAAACAGCTATAAACTCGGTCAATTCGCCGCTGTTTCAGGGACTCTAGCTGTTATTTTTTCATTAACGCTGATGTATTCCCTAGCAATCGCATTAAGCTCAGGGGCTTTAATGAAAATAGGAACTCCAGCAGCGCTGCTTTTCATGTTTATCTTTGGATTTATCTGCCTGAGAATCCGAAAATGGAAAATGACAAACGAGTAGGACAAGATTTACATATCGCTCCTTCTCATTAGCACATTTAACGAACTACCTTAATGGATAATGAATAGTCATTGCATCTGAGTGGCTAGTTTTGTATGTTCTGCTATCAAAGATACAAATCCTTCCCAAAAGGCATTAATGGCAGAAACCACGGGGTATGAGTACGACATTTTCATCAGCTATGCGCATGATGACAATAGCGTATTGAGTGGTGACAAGGGTTGGGTAACTGAGTTTCATGGATTGCTCTCAAACTGGCTGATGCGGCAACGTGGTCTCAAGCAATTGAAGATCTGGTTTGATGAGAGCAATTTAGACGGCAATACCCGATTTGGTGATGCCATTAAAAGTGGTGTTGAAAAGTCGGCTTTGTTTTTTGTGATTCATTCAAGAAACTATCAAAACTCAGCGTACTGTAATCAGGAGCTTGATTGGTTCCTAGATCACAATAAAAAGAACCCAAGTGGGATACGGGTTGGAGACGGATCACGCCTGTTTAATATACAGATTCAGAATCTGCACTTTGATAGCTGGTCAGACAAGCTCGCCGGGACTAGCGGTTTTGTGTTGCATGACTCTCAAAACAAAGACGACTTAGGTTTTCCAACCTCTGCACAAAACAATGGTCGGCTGTTCGATGGCCAAATGCGTAAGGTGGTTGAAGCGACCACTAAGACTATTGAAGCCCTCAAACAACTAGCCCCCAAAGAGCCCAAGCCGCCAGAAGATTCTAAAGCCAGAAACGGGCCAACACTCTTCATAGCCAATGTGCCTGACTCGTTAAACGCTTTTCGTAAACAATTGTTTAGTGAAGTCTCTCATAAAGCAACCATTTTGGATGCCTTACCACCCCCATACGAGTTCGATGCTCACGCAAAGCAATTAGAGTCTGCCTTAACGCAAGCCAACCTTAGCATCCACCTGCTGGATCAGTTCGGTGGTACTGAAATAGTCGGCATTAACGACGGGAGTACGTTTCCCAAGGTGCAAGCCGATACAGCACGTAAACGTGATCAACTCTCACTGGTTTGGGTACCTGACACCTTGAAGGTCGAGGACGTTGAAGAGCCTGAACAAGCAAGCTGGTTAGATGAATTAGAAAATGGCACACGAGAGTCTACCGGCTTCCACTTCGTGAGGAGCACACGACAGGCTTTTATTGATCAGGTCAATCAAGTCATTGATGAATTAGCGGCGCAACCTCAAGGACCAGAGCAATTATCTCGCTTCTTGATCGATACGCACCAGAAAGATCAACGACATGCTTTCGACTTAGCAAATCAACTGTCCAAACGCGGAATTGGTGTTGATTTCAACCAAGAATCCTCTGATCCGGTCAAAAGCTTAGAGAACTTTGAGAATGTGGTTCGTGACGTTGAGAACCTTATCATCATGTTTGGGCAGGTTTCTCCACAGTGGGTAAATGGACGCATTCTCACTGCTATTAAGATTATTGCCGATCAACTTCAAATTGGCGGCTCGGTTTTAGAGGCAATCTGGATTTTTATGTTGCCCAACTGCCCCGGAGAAGCAGCACTGCCCAAGGTGCCCGCACTTTTCAAAGTAAATTGTCTAGATAACTCTGCTCACGATGATATTGACGAAACCGTGCTTCAAAGCCTCCTTAACTCGCAGGGAGGTGCAATAAAATGACAACACCTCAACTGCAAAATCCGTTCGTAGGACTAAGGCCTTATCAAAGCGAAGACAGCCTGTATTACTTTGGTCGCAATGAGCAAACCAAAACACTGCTACGGTTATTACACCAACACCGCTTTGTTGCTGTGGTTGGTAGCTCTGGCGCAGGAAAGTCATCTCTGATTCGTGCAGGACTTATCCCACAACTGGAAGCAGGCTTCTTAGTACAGGATC
>ENA-ORXR01002635-ORXR01002635.1-marine-metagenome-genome-assembly--contig:-NODE-2635-length-16843-cov-88.446797_pt1 | contig 16843 bp, 14 predicted proteins | sample MGYA00237866_ERZ511479 | MGnify/ENA metagenome assembly ERZ511479 | reverse complement strand
GTGCGTCAAATTTAGCCAAACATATAAAAAAAATAACTTCTTCATTTAGGGTAGATTATTTTCTTCCTCTTCCCTAACGAACACACAAAATCTATTTTCATGAAAAATTTTGTATCCAACGAAATCGGTACACTACGTAAAATCCTCATTCACAGTCCCGATAGTGGGATAGGTAAAATATTGCCCAGCAAATTTAAAGATTGGTTGTACGACGATACCGTTCATTTGCCAAAAATACGGCAAGAATACGACGAATACACACGACTACTTCTACATTTTCTCGACCCTGAAAAAGCGCGATACGTGCGCGACTTTCACGCAAAAAACGGCATCGAAAACAGGAACGTATACAAACCCGGAAAATCCGAATATTTCGACTCAAAGTACGTCATAGATGTACAAAAACTATTGGGCGATATTTTGCACAGCGAAAAAGCTAAAATACGCTTAGTATCAGCCGTTTGCGCCTTAGAAAACTGTAATCGTTTGCTCCAAAATCGCCTTGAAAATATGCCGCCTATCGAGTTGGCAAAGGTATTTATTACGGGACTTATCGACGAAAAAAACGAGCAGAAATTTATCTTTCCACCCACTCCCAACCTCGTATTTACGCGCGATATTGGCATCATGCTCAAAGACCATTTATTACTCAGCAAATCGGCAACGCCTGCACGTATGCGCGAAAGTTTGATTGCAAAATATATCGCCATTTTCCACGAAAATTTATTTAATGATGCGCGAGATAAAATCATAGAAATTAGCGAGGACAGCGACTTTTTTCTCGAAGAAGAAGCCTTTCAACGCGAAAAAATCATCACTATCGAAGGCGGTGATGTCATGATGATTGCGCCGAACCATCTCATCGTCGGGTGCAGCGAACGCACCTCAAAAAGTGCCGCCGATGGCATCATTCATCGCATTTTCAGTCTGCCGGATTTGGAAATTGAGCGCATTTCTATCGTCCAAATTCCCGAAGTACGGGCGCAAATGCACATCGACACCATTTTCACGCAAGTGCGACGCGATACATGGGTGATGTACGGCGGATATTCCAAGAAAGTAGCCCTCCAAAAACAAGACATCAAACGGGATTACACATCATATTTCAAAACAGGCGACAAGGAAATTCGCAACGACCAAATGCGTATTTTGCAGTTTGAAAAGCCCACTTCGCAGCCATATTCGCCGAGTGAAAATTACTTTTCAAAGGAATTGGAAGGCTTGGAAGATTTGCTGGAACAGGTAAGCGTCAGAGATTTTGGTGTAGCGAAAAATGATGTAAAAATCATTTACAGTGCCAACAATGAATTTCCGTACAGCGAGCGCGAACAATGGACAGATAGCTGCAATTTGCTCGCACTAAAAGAAGGCGTTGTGATTGGTTATGATAGAAATGATAAAACCATCGAACAATTTCAACGAACTGGTTTTGAGATAATTACAGCTAAAAAATTGCTGGCAGAGTTGGAAGCCGAAACGCGAAATGTCGCTGACATGTCGGACACTTTAATACTGCTTTCTTCATCCGAATTATCGCGAGCGCGAGGTGGTTCGCACTGCATGAGTTGTCCATTACATCGGGATGAGGTATCGTAACACAGCGATTTTTTTCTGTAATTTCCAAAATGTCTACTATCTTTTTTTTGATGTTTTTTCTAAAATACTATACATTTGAAAGATTACCAATTATTACACCACGAGACGCAGCGGACGGTCAAAAAACATCCGATTTTCCTGCTTGCCAATGACTTTTTTGTGCCAATGAATGTGGGCAGTTTGTTTCGTATTGCCGATGCTTTTGGTGTGGAGAAAATATACCTCTGCGGCGATTCGCCCGTGCCGCCGAACAAAAAAATTAACAAGACCGCACGTGCTACCGTCAAAGCCGTAGACTATGAATATCAGGAAAATGCACTTGAAACTGTTAACAAATTAAAAAAAGACGGATATACTATTATAAGCCTCGAAATTACGAAGCACAGTATAGATATTCAGGATTTTGATATTCGTCCGACGGATAAAATATGCCTAATTATTGGCGCGGAAAGTAGTGGCGTGGCGCAAGAACTCTTGGAGGCTTCTGACGCAGTAGTGCATATTCCAATGTTTGGGCAAAATTCCTCGATGAATGTGGCAACAGCAGCAGCAGTAGCTGTATTTGAAATCGTAAAAAATTATTTCTCTACATAAGTGAAAGAAATTAAATAACTTGTCCCATTATACTTGTTTTTTTCCCTCTAAAAACACAAAAAATAGTTCCGTAGCGATGCTATGCAACGATTTTTTTGAATTCTTTAGAAGAAAAAATTACGGCGCATTATGGAACAATTTACTTAATTTCTTTCACTAAGCATAAATAAAACAATGGTGTTATGACTGAAAAATATGAAAACGACAACGGCGATCTACTCAACTATGTAACCTATAGTACCAAATTTGGTGGTGACGAAGTGCTTCAACACAAAAAATTTGGTACAGAAATAGCACATATTACGCTCCATCCTGACGGCGTATACTTGAGAGAAACACGCAATGGTAGACAATTAGTAGGGTTTGTTAAGGGAAGAGGAAGAAAATAATCTACCCTAAATGAAGAAGTTATTTTTTTTATATGTTTGGCTAAATTTGACGCGCATAGCCGAGCTACGTAAGGAAGATTTAGTGAAACATATAAGAAAAAGAACAATTCAGACGGGTAGATTATTTTTTTCGTCTTCCCTAATAACGGTTTGGCGGGATTTTCTCCCTCGCCTTCTATCAAATTACAGGCTTTTTTGAGGCGTGTTAAGGGAAAAGTTTAAATCATTAACACAGACAGGAATACCGTCACTCGTCGGTACAAGTTGTCTGTGTTACGTAGCTGAAATAACATGCCAAACCTCCTCCACATATCGCTCTGTTGTGAATTTTGATAAAGCCATTTTATGCCCTTGCTGTCCCATTTTTAGGGCTTCATTCGGGTGTGAAATGAGGTACTCCATTTGTGACATCAAATTTCGTTCATCCCCTTCGTAAATCAAGCCATTTTCGCCATGCTGCACCAACTCAGGCGTAGCACCGCTTCGCAGCCCAATCACCGGCAAACCATACGCCATTGCCTCCGCTGTTACTCGTCCCATTCCCTCATGTAAAGAACACATTAAAAGCGCGTTCGATTGAGCGTAAATTTCGCTTGGATTGGGAACGTAACCCAATATTTGCACCTTGTTTTCTAAGTTGTTTTTTTTACAAAATTGACGCATTTTTTCGGTATAAATACGTCGTCCTTTTCCCACAAAAATCAATCGAATATTATCGTATTTTTCTGTGAGTAAATGAAAGGCTTTTAGGGCTTGCATTTGCTGCTTCATCGGGTGAATGAGTCCTACGTTTAGGAAGGTGAATGTTGGCGCGAGTCCACCCCCCTGCCCCCTTCCAGAGGGAGAGATGCGCTCACCCAAAGTTTTCTGCGAAGCAGAAAATCTCCCCCTTTGGAAGCCTGTGCCGAACTCGTTTCGGGAGGGGCTGGGGGGTGGACTCGCGTTCAACTGCTTCATTTCTTCCCCACTCATTACTCCATTGTAAATCAAATATTTAGGCGAACTAACATCCGACAAAACCCCATCAATCAAAGCCTGCGAAATACTCACGACTGCCGCCGAGCGATTCATCCATTTCACAAAATTTTTCCGACCAAAAACATAATTCGTTTTATAATGTTTGCGAACAAATTCGCGGATGTGCCAGATGTGTTTTTTCTCCAAACGATGTGCCAAATACGCCCCCACTGCCGTCACCGAACTATTGGTATAAATCAGGTCAAGATTCAATGCCGCGACTTGTTTTACAAGGCGAGGCAGCACGATATAATTTTGAAGAATCCGCAGTGGAAAAAGGTAGTAATTCGGCGAGACTTTGGTATAAACCCAATTGGTAAACGGCGCAACAAGATACTTGATATTTTCAGCCTCCAATGCTTCCGTAAAATCACCTTTTTTCGGACACAAAACCACACACTCTACCGCATACTCACGCAGCCCACGAATCAAGCCCAATAAAGAACGATTCGCGCCCATCATGTGCGGATAATGTGTGACAAAAAGTATTTTCATACGTGAGACGTGAGACGAGAGACGCGAGACGAGAGAACAGAGAGGTGAGAAAGTAAATTTTATTTCGCGTAGCGAAATATCTCATGTCTCTGTTCTCATGTCTCTGTTCTCTCGTCTCTAATGTTGTCTGCCAAATATTTTGCCGCTATTGGCGGCTTTATTGAGTTCTTCTTTAAGTTCTTTTTGGGCTTCTTTTTCTTTTTTGTTGAGTCCGATTTTGTTGAGGTCGGGCTGTCCGGCATCCACCCAAGCGGTGTACCACAGACTGCCGAGCGCATGTATGGCTTCGGTAAAACGCTGTTCTACCATACCTTGCATTTCCTCACTGAAGGCACGGGCAAACTCCTCGCATTGGGTATTTATAGTTCTGTCGAGTCGTTCGTCGAAGCACATTTGGCGGTCTTTTGGGAAGTCGCGCACCAATCTTTTTTCGACATTCAAAACGCTATCTACCAAGACATGACTCGCCAATACGACATCCCAAACATAGTCTTTCGGGTAGTCGATATAATCCGCTTTTCCAACAAATGTATCGTATTCGTCAATAAATAATTCTAATACGCGGCTTTCCCAAAAAGCATGAATACCGAGTTGGTTGGTGAGTTGTCCGTTGTAATTTGTAGTCGTGTGCAGGGGTACGTGTGCATCGCCTACGTAATGCCCGAAATCGGCAGAAATACGTATAATTTTCTCCGCATCTTTTTCTGCAAAAGCGTTGGTGAGTTGCTTTTGCATCCGTTGTAAATGCCAGGGAATGATGCCGTAGTTGGATAATTGGTCATCGAAATACGCACTTACAGGCGTGATTTGTGGCGTTTCTTGAGAAAATAAAGCAAGTAATTTCTCCGTATTGAGGCTTTTGTCGTCTTTGTAAATATTGCGCTCAATATTCTTTTGAACAAATTCAATGTAATTGTCGCGGTAGATGATAGTACTGTCTTTTCCAAATATTTTTTGGATGCCTTCGCCGTATAAAGTGAATTTATAATCATCTAATTTACTGACCTCATTACCAAATAGTTGTATCGTATCGTTTTCATTTGAAATAATAAAAACGTCGGTAAATTTGGCGAGTGCGGGCGTCCATCTGCGCGGTATATTTTCGTAAGGGTATTCGCCCCAATGGTCGATGTCAATGTAGTGGCGCGGTGCTTCGTACTTGGTGGCGTAACGGCGTTTGTCGGGATCGACGGCGTGTTCCGTGACGTATTCAATGTTTTTTTTGTAAAAAACCATCATTTCCGGCGGCAGGGTGAATACAGCGTAGCGATTGAGCAAACGGTGTCCGACGAAGCCCCAATCTTCGCAGGTCGTAGCACAGGCTTCCATCCTGTCATTTTCGTGGTAAAGAACATAACCGGACGTTAGTATTCCGGCAGTGATTATGGTGAGGAAGAAGATTATTTTTTTCATGTTTCTATATCTGCTTTAAAGACCCTTACGACTCTTGACCAGTTAGTTCCTGACCAACTACCTTTTGGTTCATTAATCGATTCTAATATATGAAAGTTATCGTATTCCTTGAATGCCTCCACGAAATTCGTTAATCGGTTAGTTTTAGTACTGTTTATGTAAGGGCTAACGCAAATGAAGTAATTCGTTCCTGAAAAGGATTGCTTTATAAGGTTTATCAAGTTTGTCATAGAAAACAAATCAATATCCAGAATATTGGAAAAAAGGTGAATTTTTATATGTGAGTTATTTGTGTTAAAATCTTTCTTAATAAGGCTGTCAATATCTTTATTAATTGTGATAATATTATTTTGAGGAACAAACTTGCTTACGTGTAGTGCGGCTCTCTTTAGTGCAAGTTCGGAAGGCTCTATTAATGTAACATTAGGTTTGATTTTGGGGTTTTGTTCCAGTGCAATGTAAGAAGCTAATCCTTGTCCACAGCCCCAATCATATATTTCTGTGGTGCCAAGAAAAATATCAGGAGGAATCCCCTCTAATGCTGAAGTTATTTTAGCCTTGTGCATGTTTCCAAAGCTGTGCATATAGGCGATAAGTTGATTTGGCTCGTTTAGGATTTTGACTCCACGTTGTAGAGAATAGAATATTTTATCACTTGCTACTTTTTGATATAAATCAACCGCTATTTTCCTTATGTCTTGAAAGGTATATTTTGGTTCAATAAGCAAGTTCGCATATTCTGTGTTTTCTTCTATGATAAACCTATGATTATTAAATGGGAGGTATTTATTTGTTCTGCTTAAAAAACCATCAAGGATTATTTGTATTTTATCATGTGCTTCAACGTTATTGGATATATCGACCTCTAAAACATCTGTTAATGTTTCAGTGCTCAAAAAAGAATATTCAAGTTGTTTAATTTTTGTAGTTAGAGCGTTTTTAAATTTAAGGACACCTTCCTTATTTTGATTACTGAAATTATGTACGACTTGTGCATAGTAATTAACTAATGTGCTGATTATTTTATCTTCTTCGTCTTCCTCTTCCAAAGAGCCTTTTGAAAGTAATTGTAATACCTCAGGAATTCTGTCTATGTAATTACCAATATTAATAATACCAATTAAGTAAAGTGATGCAGCCTCCAATCTATTTGTTATATCAATGTTTTCATTTATATGGAGTTGATATAGTTGCTGGAACTCTAATAGCCATCCAAATCTTTCAGAGGCATCTAAGAGAAAAGAAGTGAATGTTTTACAGTTAGGTTTTGAAAAATCTAACTGGCTGTAAATTGCATATTTAGGTAGGATATACGATGCCATTTTAGAGTTATAAGCATTCAAATTTTGAAAGCTTTGGGTTATAAAGAAATCGTATAACTCCATAAAGTTATTATTGATTTCGAGAAAACTCTCCAAATCTTCTGTGGTCGAAGAAGCTTGTGTTAATTTATCTAAAATATCCATTTTTAGTCTCGAAATTCAATTTTGACAATTTTATCAACAAGCTTTTGTTTATCTTTTGAACTATACTTACTGACCCCTTTAATATTTATTTTTTTGGCAATTTTTTTTAATTCTCCTATTTTGAGGTTATAAAGTTCTTCACACCTCTTGTCTTCATCTGATAAATGCGAGTTATCTTGAAAAAGTCCGCCAATTGCATTCTCGGGGTTTGCTTTTGAGTATATCTCAATGGGTTCGCTTGCACCTGTAATCTCTATTTTTCTTGTTTCTATTGGAATTAATTGGTTTTGCTGCTGTATTTGTTTTTTTAGTTTTTGAATCTCAATATCCTTCTTGCTTATTTGACTTTGTAATTCTATTTTTTCTTTATTCTCAGATTGATTACTTTCTTTTTTTGTTTCGGTATAAATAGAAAATGCAAAATCTGAAATTACCTGATTTAATTCAGTATCAAAGTATTTATTTGCTATATCAATATCTTGACTTGTAAATGGAGGTAGCCATTTACTGAGTTGAGAAGTGATTCTTGAATATATCTTATTTTTACTATCGAAAGATTTTTTGAATATATCTTGAAAGGATTTGGAAAAATCCGTTTTTTTTTGATTTGAAATAATGTCTTTATCCAAAATTCGGAAGGTATTTTGACTTTGGTTTGGTAGGTTTTTAAACTTTGGACACCAACTATCTATAAATTCAAATTTTTCGCTATCGGTTTTACCGTAGAATACAAATTGGTAAATACTTTCTACCGTATAATAATCTAATTGGCTATCCAATCTGAATTTAATATCTACTTGGAAATTTTGAGTTTTATATCTATTTCTAAAGGCATCATAGCCTTTGTTAATTCCGAAAATTAAAGCAAGTCCTTCTTTCCGAGATTCAGAAAATTTACCAGACTTAAAATCTGAAATAAACGAATCTATTTGCTTGCGTTTACCTTGTCCATAACTCGCTAATATCGCAGCTAAATAAGTTGTTTTTTTTTCAGGAATACTATCAAGTACATAGAGACCATTTCGTGTTTGTAAGTTTACATTTTCATTCGTAGCTATGTAATCTAAAGTTTTGGGGTCAATAGGGGAATATATAATCTCGTATAACTTCTTAAAGTTACTACCATCAAATGCCCATGAATAATCTGTTTTATCCGTATTATCTTCAAATTGTAATTGTGACTCTATTAGTTTATTGAAATTGGACAGTGTATTAAAATAATTTTTTGGGTAATCTTCTGTCTCATTTATAGCAATCGACATTAGTGCAATACCACCAAGTACACGATTAAATTTGTCAATAGATTGTGTCCAGTTTTTTATTGAATTGTTGTAGTTAATGTCAGATAGTTCTTTAGTATCTAAAGGTTTGCTTTTATTATCAACAATAATAAGCTCGGAAGGAAGAAATGCAGCACCGCTTACTATATTAAAAAGGGTATTATTTTTTTGAGTATCGTCATTGAAAATAATGGATTTCACCCGCGATATAGCTAATGGCATATCATACAGGTAAAAATTTGAACTAATGCTCTTGGGGAATTCTTCTTTTTCGTTGAATACTATTTCTAATGCACAGTTAGTTTCAAGCGTAAGTTTGGAAGTTGACAATAATAAATGGTTGGTAAATCGGCTTTGAATATCATCATTTCTGTTTGAAATATAATTTGCAGGACAAATTATTCCCTTACCAAAATAGTGTGCTAAATTGGCAGATTTTATTGGTATATAGTATGTAGCATTCATTTTAATTCAATGTTTACCGTTGTTATGTCTCCAATTCTTGGAAATCCTTTTCTACAAATTAAAAATAGGTTGGTTTTTGCTCTCGTAAAAGCAACATAATAATCGTTTTCTGTAACTCGACTTTCAAACCTATCTCCGTTCGCAAGTATCCAATTATACTTGTCAAAAAACGGGATGATTACTGTATCAAATTCAGTACCTTTTGCGGATTTAAATGTGGTAACATGAACTCCAGCTAATCCTCTAAAAATGTCTTGCTCGTTTTGGTATTTCGAAACTTCAATTGCATCTCCTACAGCTTCGTTAATTGCGAGAAAGTAAGCATCAACCTCCCTTGCAAAAGGAACAAGAACGGCAATATTATGTGTATCACTTTGAAAATCTCGAATTATACTGATTATTTTTTCAACTTGACTTTCAATTTCCCAACCCACATTTAATTTCATGATTGGCTTGAGTCCTGTTTCTCTCGAACTGTTAATTGTATTTTGTGGAATTAAAAAATTAGGAAATACTGAACGAGTAAACACTAGTATTTCTCTTGAATTTCTAAAATTTCTATTGAGTGGTATTTTTACATTATTAGAAAATTTTTGATGTGTATTTAGCCATTCTAATAACTCTCTTAACTCTTCATCTTTGATGAAAATACTCTGCCGTTCATCTGCCCCATATGATATTTTATCCGAAAAGGGTAGAAACCTCTCAAACGATTCCTTCTTTATATCTTGCCCTTCGTCAATAATTATTTCATCATAATTTATAGGATTACGATAAAGCCAACTTTGGATTCTGTCGATGGGAATATTTATTTCATTGTCATAAGCCTCATTTTTACGCAGCTCATCATTTGCAGATTGTCGCAAATAATGCTCTAATGTTTTAGTATAAGTCAGCAATAAACTATTGCTGGTACCTGTTGCATGATTACGAATATGTCGCCAAAGACATACAACACTTTTACCGGTTCCGGGACCGCCTGACAAAGCTAATGGGCGAGTTTCATCGACAGCCATTTGTTGATCCGGCGTTAGGTCTGTTATAACTGGAAGGTTAAAATAGTAAGGCATTTTATTTTATGACTCTAAAGGTTAAATTGATTCGTTCTTTTACTTCTTTTTTTGTTTTTGGTACTTGGTGTTTCCAAAAATGCTGCAATTCACCTTGCATAATAAGTAAGCTACCATGCGTTAATTCAAGTTCTATTTTTTCTTTAGTTTCAGTATGTTTTAGTTGAAACTTTCTTGTTGCTCCAAAATTTACGGAGGCAATAACCGGATTGACGCCCAATTCTTTTTCAGCATCAGTATGCCAAGAAATTGAATCATTGCCATTTCTGTACAGATTCAACAAAACACTATTAAATATCGCAGTAGTTTTTGTTTCAATTTTCATTTTAATTTGGGTTAAGACTTCTGTCCATTCGTTAGGTCGTAGAGTAATTCCCGAAAAAGTATATGGTTTATCGTTGTCACCGTACCAAGCTGTTAGCCGCGGGAACAAAATCTCTTTACCATACATATTCATTTTTTCTTGCTTCCATTCTATGTCTTTTAAAAAAGATTGGAAGTAAAAATCGCTACTTTTTACATCAAATAAATTTTCAATGTATAAAAATTCACCGTTCTGAATTTGTCGAAATTCAGATTTAGTTTCTGGTGATTTAAATAGATTTAATTGTTCCATACCTAAAGATAGTTATTTTTTGATGTATTGCAAATTTAGATTGAGACTTGTGGATTGTTTGACTGTTATGGTGTGCTATCACAACTGTCCGGCAACTACACAAGTATTTTTACAGTGTGTCACATTGCCATTGGAATCAAACAATTCTACCCATACAATATAGATGCCAAGTCGGGTTTTGAGTCCCTCGTCGGTGTCGCCATCCCAACGGAAAAAACCCTGTGGTTCGAGAAATTGGTTGTTGATGAGTTGTTTGATTTGACGACCGCGCGCATCAAATATACGCACATTGGCAACGTAGCCGCCTGTATCGAAATTGTAATCAATTCGCAGAAAATCCTCAAAGCCGTCATTGTCGGGCGAGAAAACTTCTTTTTCTATAGTCACGCAATCGGCTGTGCCGCCACTTGTGCCGATGCGGTATTGGGAGTTTTCGTAGGCAGGAGTCGCAAAGCCAACGGACTCGGCGGCAGACTGCCAATTGTTTGGGTCCGAAGAGGGCGCATTAAAGTCAATTCTTTCGAGCGAAACACCGTCGGTATCATCAAAAAGTGGGTTGTGCATGTCTTCAGAATACGACAATGAATCTATCACTTCGCGTCCCAATAATTGCATTTCACCATATAAAATAACCGTCGCTTCATTGTCAAAAGAAGGCAAATCCATCGGTAGTATGCCTTCAGGATTTGGAGTGAGTGGGTAGCTCATGATGGTGCTTTGTGGTTCATCGCTTAAGGCGACATATTCGCCGGGAAGTAGGGGGCAAGACGCTACTATATTTCCATAAAAAATATCTCCATCCAGTTCTTTTTCAGCGATTTGCAAGTCATTTATCGTTAATATTTTATTTGAATTATTATAAATTTCAATAAAATCAACACCACTCGAAGGCGCATCAAATAGAATTTCATTGATAATTAAATCGCCTGCAAGCGCACTGCTGTTTGCAAATTGGGCAGTCGCGGAAGTGATGGTATTTTCGCCCGTACAATCCGAAATATTGTTTACACTTATTTCATGAATAATATCTTCCTCAAACGTCGTATTAAAATTTAATGTGATGGCATCGCCTGTATCGTCCAAAGTGGCATTGAAAGGATTGCCGATGCTGTTGTTGACGGTATAATTGGCGATTTGTTGAGCGGTATTTTCGTTGATTGTTTCGTCAAAAAGTAACTTAATCGTGGTTTCATCAATCGTGTTGACGCATACAAGCGTAGGCGCAGCGAGGTCAGGCGAGGGGCTGAAAACGGAATTTTGAGACCCGGGCGTACCACCTGCGGGGTCGATGCAAAGTTGCCAATTGGCGGTGACGCAATAGGATTCCGAGTTGACCATTTCGGTGGAAATAGAGGGCGTGACCTCGGTGGCATCATATATTTTTCGATGGATGGTTTCGCCAAAAATATTTTGTAGCCAAAGGTCGTCACCACCATTGACCAAACCAATGCTAAAACTAAATGCCGTGATGCCATTCGACGTGAATAAAACGACGTTTTCATCGTCCGTTAAAATGATGTATTCTTGTGGCGCGATGGTGTATTGGGGCAATATATTGGCACTGCCGCCATCCGAAAATTGGAGGTCACTTAGGTCGATAAATTTGTTGCTTCGATTGTATAATTCGACGTATTCTACGGAGCGTAAACCGCCAATACTGCTACTCGGCGCAGCCATAAATTCGGTGATTAAAATATCGAAAGGCGCGACTTCTTCGGCAATAAAAAAGGTAAATGTTTCGCTGTCATTGGAAGTATCGCCTGTCAAATCTGTTATGCCTGTGGCGGTGAGTGTGTAGGTTTGATTATTGGAGAATTGAGTGGTAAAACCCGTCAAATGTACGAGCGTAGCATCTGCACCGTCAAGTTGTACATTGCTTGGGTTGCCGATGCCCGATACGGTATAATTCGTTGTATTTTCAGCCGAAGGCAAAGTCACAGGCTCGCTAAAACGAATGTCTAATGCGTTGTTTGAAATTGGTGTAATCGACTGAATTTCAGGCGGTGCTACCGTAATTGGGTCGATTATTATATTGTCAAAAAAGAATTTATCGGCACGAGTGGACGTGTAATCGCAGTGGAAACCAAAGAAGTTGCCGCCGGGGTAAGTGTCGTCAAAAGTCGTGCCTTCGGAGGTGAAATTAGTACCGCCTGTGTAGTCGGCGAGGAGTTCCCAATTGCCTGTGGCATCGCGTGTGACTCGTATGCGAGCGAGTGCAGGGTCGGTGTCGAGCGCGTCGGTAGTGCCGGAGATGAGGAGGGTGGAGGCAGTGCCGTTTTGTCGCCTAAATTGGAGGGCATCGTCGGACTTGCCGATTTCGACGAAGTAGCCGTTGAGTGTGCCGCCGAGATTGGCTGCGCTGGCGTTGAGATAGACCCTCAAATTGTTGCTGCTCGATGGGTTGAAATCGAAGCGGAAGGAAAATTCCCAAATGGTTTGCCCTTGCGTGCTGACGGGCGTGGAGAGGTGGGCTTCGGCGGTTTCGTCGTCGTTGAGTTGGAGTTCTCCGGCGGCATTGATGATAAATTCGGCGGCATCTCCCGACCACACAGGGTCGTTGATGAATGAACCGTCGTTGAAGTTTTCATTGAAAGTTTGGGCGAAATTTGCCGTGCAAAAGAACGCGAGTATAAGTAGTGGTAATATCGTTTCTTTCATTTATTTGAATATTCGTATGAAATTTGGGCGAACAAATATACAAACGAGGTGGGGAGTTTAGTTATTTTAGAGTTATGTAAATGTAAAATTCTAAAATAATAGCTTTATATTTGATTATAATTTCAAATCACCGCACAAAAAATGTGCATAAAACAGTCAAAAGATGTCAGACATTAATATTTTAGACACGGAAACTTCGGAAGTACTTTCTCTTTCTTCACAAGCTATTGACCACATTAGAGTCATGGCAAAATGGGGAAAATTCCTTTCTATCGTCGGCTTTGTATTCATTGGGCTTATGGTGTTAGTTGCTTTATTTGCGGGGGCATTTTTTGCTCGTGTGGATGGTGTGCCGGGCATGAGTAGTGGAGTCACTACTATCATTTACTTATTTATTGTTGCGCTTTATTTATATCCGACTTGGCAGTTGTATCATTTTTCAAGCAAAGCCAAATCTTCAATTGCTCGTAATAGTACACTCGACTTGACGGAAGGATTGCAGAGTTTGAAATCTATCTTTGTGTTTTTCGGAATATTTACAGCGATTATTCTTGGGTTGTATGCTTTGATGATTCTTATTGGAATAATTGGTGTTATTGGGTCAATGGCTTTTTAGAATTACATCTTTACGAACTCTGTCCACTGTAATTAGTTTTCACAAATTGTAGTAATACGAATGAAGGTGTTTTTTGAGAATCATGTGGTAGTAGCGGGTTCTTTGGGTTGGGGAGTACGGATATTTTCTATCGGGCTAATTTCGTTTTCTTCAGTTTTTTCACTTACATCTATTTTATAAGTAAACTTCAATCTACTGAGGCGCATATCAATGATAGCTTCTTTCATTTTCATGTTGTGAGGTTGCTTAAAAATAATGTTTTTATAAGGAAATATTGTATTTAATAATTTTCGGAGGATTTTTGATTCAACTTCAATAATCTCTTTCAGTTGTTTATAGTATATTGTATTGACACCAAGCCAACTAAACAACATAATAAAAGGAAACGAACGAAATACCAAGATTACATACTTATTGTCTATTATGTTTAGAGATTCGGCTATAAAAAAAGGCACGAGTCCGATTGCAAAGGCAACTACCGAACTACGAACCAATGAGACTCTCCATCTATGTTTGAGGAAACTAATATTCGAAGAAACTTTCTCTGCTAAATGTATCATTTCCTCTAACTCCTTGATTCTTTTCTCAATATTTTCCATTTTTTAAAAATTAGCAATTTTATGAAAAAAGTGCATCGCAAGAGCTTTGCGATTTTCCTCTCCTTTGATTTTGGTTTCGATTTTTTCTTTGTTCCATTCAAGTGATTTTTCATAAGAACATAAAGGTAAACTTGCACATTTAAGGTTTTGTTCTCCAACTTGTTCCAATAACTCTTGTATGATTTTACTGAATGGGCTTTGTCCTTTAGGATGATAATAATTCTGGGCTTTGTTTAGTTCATTTTCGCTAAAAAATAAATCAGATTTATTCGCAACAATAAGCAACCACTTCGGGGCTTTTCCTATGGCAAATGCCTCTTTTATCTTATTGCAAACAGTTCTGAAATCCTTTAATTCTTCACTTAGATTCAATTCACGTAACTTATCAATCGAATCAATCTTATCATCTTCAATGTAAATATTTTTTGCCACCGGATCTCTTTGGTCTGTAAAGCCCCAATCAGCAACATATATCACCCCTTCGAGGTTTTCGTGTTTGTTAAAAGCTTCATTTAGACCTTTAAATCTTTTCGCGAAGGCTTGTCCCGGAACTACACGAATCAGTTTTGTCCAAGCACCTAAAGTTAGCGTTCCAACTTCAACTTCATTTGATGGTTCTGTTGGTAATTTCCATGACATGTCGTTTGACTCACCATATAGATAAGCCATCATTACTGACTTGCCTACATTTGAACGCCCTAACACCACGACATTCGTATCACCACGATTGGCATAGGCTAAAGATTTTTTCCACCACTTCTGTATAAGGGTGCGGTACTTATATGCCGTAATTGGCACTCTGATGAACGACGGGGCAATATCGCTCCACTTTTCGATTTCCATATTTGGGTATCCTTTTGGTTGAAGGGAATAATTCTACATTCAAAGATAAGTAAAAAATATCGAATGTACAAATTGCGAATATTTGGTTTATTTGATTTTTATTTTCTTAATAAAACAAAATAACACATTGGTTATTAATTAGTTGCACGTTTTTACTGCGAGCTGGAAGCTCGCGTTACCTTACATTTCCACCAGCCCCGTCTCCGTAATCACCGACGATTCCTGATAAGTATCGTAGTCGGTATTGATGTCCCAAAGGTTGGGTTGGGTATTGTTGATTAAGCCTTCGGCGGCGAGCAAACCCATGAGAATACTGTGGTCTTGATTGTTGTATTTGAATGCGCCATAACGCCCGATGACGGAAAGTTTCTGCACCGTTTTAAGGTAATTTTCGATGGGTTCGAGGGTGTTTTTGTAACCACGTTTGTAAACAGGATAGCAACGCGGAATGCGATATACATGCCCGTCGAGAATCGCTGCATCGCCGATAATATCCGTTTCGCGGATTTCTTTTTTGGCTAAACCAATCAACCAATTATCGTCTTTTTTCCACAATTCATCGTCAAAATTGCACCAATATTCGAGTACCAGAATGGAGGATTTTTCATTGCCGTAGAGGTCGGGCGTCCAGTTGCGAAAGTTGGTGATGCGTCCCGTATGCAGGTCGGGTGCGTGGATGTAGAGCCAGTTGTCGGGAAACAAATCGGGGTCGTCAATATTGAGATAAACGAGTATCGTATTACGAAAATCAAGGCTCAAAGCAGCGTCTCGCACCTCCGTAGAAACTTCAGGCAATCGACTGACCATCAGCGACAAAGGCATGGAAGAAATGATGTGGTCGTACTCGTGGTAATCGCCGTTTTCGAGCGTGAGTCCCTGTGCGATATGATTTTCGGTATGAATTTTTTGGACGGGCGTATTGAGGAAAATATTGCCGCCGTAATCGCGGGTCATTTGCGCCATGCGCTCGTATATCATACCCGTGCCGCCCACCGGATAAGCGAATTGGTCAACGAGGGTTTTGTGTTCGTTGCCGTATCCGCCGAGGAGGGCATTTTTGATGGCTTCAAAGAGGGAAAGTTTCTTGATGCGCTGTGCGGCAAAGTCGGCGTCAAGGTCTTTGCAACTGATGCCCCAAAGTTTTTCGCTGTACGTTTTAAAGAAAATTTCAAACAGCCGGGTTCCGAAGCGATTGGACACCCAATTTTCGAATGAACCATCGTCGGGCAGTGGTGTGAAGCGTCCTTTTCCGTAACTTAGTAAGCAATTTGCAGCTTCAAACGGACCGAGATTCCTAAGTGCATTGAAGGCTTTGAGCGGATAATGGAAGAGTTTTTTATTATAATAAATACGGGTCAGCCTATCGACCATACGATAGTCCTCGCCTGCGACTTCAAGCCACAATTCGTTGATTCTCTTGTCATTGGAAAAAAAACGATGCGGACCTATATCCACTCGTTGATTCCACAATTCGATAGTACGTGCCATGCCACCCACGCGGTCACCGGCTTCGTACAAATCAACTTCAATACCATTTTTTGCGAGTACATAAGCCGCCGTCATACCTGCCGGTCCTGCACCAATTACTGCTATTTTCATTTTTCTCGTGTTGAGGTGTTATCGTACTATTGTGTTAAGGTGTTATCGTAAGGGAAGAGGAAGAAAATAATCTACCCCAAATGAAGAAGTTATTTTTTTTATATGTTTGGCTAAATTTGACGCACAT
>ENA-ORXR01002634-ORXR01002634.1-marine-metagenome-genome-assembly--contig:-NODE-2634-length-16847-cov-13.902982_pt1 | contig 16847 bp, 8 predicted proteins | sample MGYA00237866_ERZ511479 | MGnify/ENA metagenome assembly ERZ511479 | reverse complement strand
TCACGTGTTTTTTGGCGGACTTATGTTCATATTGGTGCCGAATCACGTTCACGTCGCTCGCCGTGTAGACTGGGCCTAAGAAAAAGAGGTTGTTCGAGCTGTCTCAACTCGCTTGGCCACCATAGAACCTATGTATAGTTCAACGTATGGGCGGTGCATCACGAGCTGCTGGCCGGCCATGATGTACAGGCCATCCATAGAAAGGCCGATGTCCTGTGTGGCCGAGGACGATGAGAACGAGTGAGGGGGCAAGTGGATGCGGTGGGCGATGAACAATGCAGTCGTCATTGTCCGGAAGCTAAGTTCATGCATTTGATCTCTACAGGATTCACCGCAAGAGCTCAGGCTGGTTCTCTTTTCGATTTGTGAGCTAATTTCACTCGGTCGGTTGTACTCGATGAATCAAGTCGTACAGTACACAACCATCACAAAAATAGAACTGGTTACACTCGAATGCTGGCCATAGTGGTTATGGCTGCGGGGAAATCACAAACCACCACAAACCACCACAAACCACCACAAACACCCACAAACCGCCACAAACCACAAACCACCACAAACCACCACAAACCACCACAAACCACCACAAACCACCACAAACACCCACAAACCGGCACAAACCGCCACAAACCGCAAACCACCACAAACCACCACAAACCACCACACACCACCACAAACACCCACAAACCGCCACAAACCGGCGCGGGGGCGGAGGGCCAGGTCGGATGGCGCAGACGGGGCGGCGAAGGTCACGACGGGAGGGCCCCAAGGGTTGGCGAAAGAGAGGGAAGGGGGTCCCAGATTGGCCGGACTTACTGAGCACGAGACCAAAATGGCTGGTCTGAAGCTTGTCGACAGCCTAGTCGACGTCGTTGTCGACGGCTCTTGGTCGGCCCCTTGTCACCTGGTGCTGGCCGCTCAGTACGACCCAAGTGCATTCTCACTGGGCGTTCGGCTCCTCTCTCGCGACGACAAGTCTTGAGCGTCTAACAGTTGAAGTCAGTGCGGAAGCCATCAATGCTACATTGCTAAACTTATACTAGGGTTGGTAAACGCGCCCCGATTTTGGGGGCGCGGTGTCATCCAGCTCCAATAAGCGCCCAAAAGCGCCCTAGACGCACCGAAAAGCGCCCCAGAGCGCCTTGCGCCCAAATACATTCAGAATGTAGTACCCAGTACAATACGAGAAGTACAGAAGTGGTGCCCACGCCTGCTCTCTCAAGTATCATGCGAAAGAGAGTTGAGTCGGGAAGTACGATGCAGGACCGATGGAGTACGCCATGTCGGACAACAAACGACCCTATTTGCAGTCCCGAGAGAAGGAGCCTGCCGCCAAGGAGATCCTCACGCTCACAAAGTAGACATCACAGCACAATGTCAGAGGCGGCGCACCAGGTACAGCTCTTCTTTCACAGTACAGCTCTTCTTTCATACTGACAGTCATCCGTGGCCCCCTCGCTCAAAGCGTTGGGCGTGCCACCCATACGAGGGCAGTCGTGACAGGTTGGTGGCAATGATCCTTTCGACTTCTGACTGTTGATTGGGCTCCCTTCTGCTGGGGCAGCAGCAGCTCACAGCTGCTGGGTCAGCAACCTGCTAGTTGTCGGGAGTCATCGAGTTTTGACAGGCACTTGACAGTGACATGTCTAAACTCAGCTCAGCAGTAGTTACAGTTTGCGCCCGAAACTTCCAATGTGGGGCGCATGGCGCTTACGCACCGAAATCTCACTGTTAAGCGCGCCCTCAAAGCGCCTTAAGCGCGTCCCGAGATGCGTTTAGCAACCCTAGTTGCTAGTCAATAGAGGGGCTACTGGTATCGACCGACCGCAAAGAATGTCGCGAAAACCGTCACTGCCGGCGACCAACCGCCCCGCCGCACTGTGCAGTCCGTTTCGAGAATCTAATCGCTCTCAATTGGCGGCTGACGAGCCCGTGACCGATGACGCACGTGGAGCCAAAAGCGAGACTGGAATAGCCTCGTTTTATTAGGGCCAGGAAGTGAGTCAGCCCCCTGCGGGAGTCTCCCCAAATCGTGTGTGGCTCAGTTGTACATCGAGATGGCAGACCAGGTCTGCGACGAATCCTTTCGGTCCGCCATGTGTAGCCTTTTGACCGAATATCGTGTCGGTGATGGATTTGCTGCGATCCGGCCAAGATCCATATGACAGCGGCAGAGCTTGCAACCAACTTCACGCTGGTTGTGTGACGAGCTGTCTGGAAAGATATACGTCACGAAGTACACGGTGCTCGATAGAGCCATCGGCGTCGGCCTGAATGACACTGCCGGACCTGCCGCTACTGCGCAATGGCGCTGGGCCGTCAGGATGGAACACGGGTGCTTGCCTCTGGCGCTGGGTCGCTATTGTCGCCCAGGCTCGCCCCATTCGATTTAAATGCGCCGGTCCGGAGCGCTACCCAGCACCATGGAGGCGATCGTCGGACGGACTCGCACCCTCGTTTCATACTGTCGCAATGGCTCGCCGCGGCTGGCGGTGGCTCGCCGCGGCTCGCAGCGCCTCGTGGAGTGGCTGGGAGTGCGGGTGAGAAATCGACGGATAATGTGGTGACGGATGCAAGTCACTTCCCAAAGTAGCGCCCTGGCCGTGCTTGCGTGCGGCACCTGTTCGGTTTGGCTGCTGGTATCACCTTTTTTTTCTTCCGCTGAAGGCGGCGTCTGCATCCCTCTCTACCTTTGCTGGCGGGACAATGCGACCAGGATGGCCTCGCTGGAGCGACATAACTCCTGGACAGAGGCGACGGCAATCAGGATTCGACTTGGACGGCGGCGGTCATATGGGGAGTGCACGAATACGACGGCACTCGAGGAAAGTGGTGGAGGCGATAGCGGCCGTCGACTGGTGATGTCGCCAAGCGGAAGCAGCGCGTGCGCCCCGCGACAAGGACGTACCGGTGGAGGACGGGGGGCGGTGGCACACGCCGCAGGGCGCCGCTGCCCCCGCGAAACCCCACTATCCCTACCAGACCCCGACTGATCGGGACGTGCTTTGCCAGTGTTGCCGCTGGATACGTCACAAATCACATATCGCAGAATAGCAATCTGCCACCGAGGGAGGCGCCACAGACGGCCACCCGGCAAATCCGCTTGCATGTCGAGCCATACACTCACGTGGAAAACGGACTCCATCTCACGACTGACGAGCGACATTCATCGATCCATTCGAGAGTTTGGTGTGCTGCTTTAAACGTGGATCAGCGCCCAGTTGCACGCAAAGCACCATATAGTGCCAACAGCTCCCCTGATCCACCTCAGTGGGGGTCCCGGACGCCCGTCGAGGCTCGCCCTCGCTCGAGACGACGAGCCAGGGAGCGCGTACAACTATGTAGTGGGAGTGGGGCCCGCACTCTGTCAGGCGGCAGGGAAGCGTGCCCAGAGCAAGCAGGACCCCGACTCGTCGTCGGCACCCACGGGCAGGCGTCGGGAAACACTTGTTGCATCATGCGCAAAAGTGCCTCCTGACGCGCCTCCCGGCGCCATGGTGATCGGTGCCCGTCCCGCCGCTCGCAAGGGACCCTCCCTATCTGAGGCACGGAGCGCGTTGACACGGCGACGGGCGATCACGCTCCAGCTGGCGGCCGCCCCCACCTGGACATTCGTCGACCGCACCGGTGGGTGCGTTGCGAAGGCGGGAGGGCGACGCATCGCACGGGGCTTTCCAGCGGGGGCACCCTCTGGTCCTCCCACGCGCGCGGTCCGCCGCGTTAACGACGCAGCATCCCCCACCTTGCGGGGGGGAGCGGGAGCGGGGCAGCGAGGATGGTGGCCGGCGCCACCCACACGGTTGTTGCCAGCCTTTCTGTATTCGCCAGGAGGGGCACGGACCGATGCTGCCGACCGCGTGACGGGCGTCTCGGGGCCACCGCGCGTGTACACCCCCTTGACCCGTTGCGAGTCTCCAGGTGCTCCCGTCCCCCCACCAAGCACCGACGGGCTTGGCATCGGCTGGGTGCGGCAGCGCTCCCACCGTTGCGCCGCAGTCGCGCCCGACCCACATGATGCGCCGGAATTTTGCGGCCGCCGCCGCGGCCACCCTCCTCGTCACCGCTGCCACCGCCGCTGCGGCCTGCCCGGAGGTCGGTGAGGCGGAGCCGACGCCACCATCGGCGGAGCGTATCAACACGACCGTCTACTTTGGCGCCCTGCCCTTCTCCTCGACAGCGCCGTCGCGGCAATCTCCTTCTTATGACGACGGCGAGGACCACAGCAAGGCGCTCATGGATCCACCCCGTACGGCAATCGACGACCTCCACTGGCTGCGCGATGACACGCGCAGCGACGCGGCGGTGCTCGCGCACTTGGCCGATGAGAATGCGTACGCCAATGCCAGCACGTGGGGCCTGCGGGGGCTCCGCGAGGCGCTCTACGACGAGATGCTCGGCCGCATCAAGGAGACGGATCGGTCGGCGTCGCTGCAGTCGGGTGGCTTTGTCTACTATGCTCGCACCGAGACGGGCAAGGGCTACACCCTGTACTGCCGGCAGCGCATTCTCGGATTGGAGGCCAACGGGTCGGTGGCAGCGGGGTCACCACCGCCCGACGACGGGCGCGTGCGGTGGGATGATGACGAGCTCGGCCCCGAGGAGGTCTACCTCGACGTCAACGAGCTGGCGGCCGCCGCCAACAGCTCCTACTATGCGGTCAGTGTGGTCGCCACGTCTCTCGACCAAGAGTACGTGGCCTACGCGGCCGACACGGTCGGCGCCGAGTCGTACGAGCTCCGCTTCCGCCACATTGCCACGGGCGTGGAGCGGGCGTCGGACACGGTGGCGGCGATGCGGGGCGCCTTTGCGTGGGGCGCCGACGCCACCACCGTCTACTACACGACACAAGACGCGACCAACCGGCCCGACAAGGTGTGGCGGCGGACATTTGCGCCACGGCCGGGCGGGGACCCGGCCGCCGGCGCTGGCGCAGCCAACGATACGCTGCTCTGGGAGGACCCAGACGCAGGGTTTTGGGTGACGCTCAGCCGCACCCTCTCGGACCGGCTGCTCATGTTTGGGAGTGCCACCTCTGAAACCGCCGAGTGGTACGTGCTGGACGTGGCAGCCGACGCGGCGGCGGTGGCGGCGGGCGTACCCCCCCCCACGCCGACGCTCGTCGAGGCACGAGGCGCCTCCCTCTATGCCGTCGAGCACCTCGGTGGCGACACGCTCGTCATCACGACAAACGCCGGCGGCGCGGACAACTTTAAGGTCGTCACCGCGCCACTGGCGTCGCCCGCCGCCGCCACCTGGGTCGACGTGCTGCCCTACAATGCGAGCGTCACGGTCGACCGGGTCACCCCCTTTGCGACGTTTTCTGTGCTATCGCTGCGCGTCGGCGGCTACACGCGGCTCGTCACCCTCGACGCTGTTGACTGTGGCGTCGGCGGCAGTTTCGCCCTCAACACGTCGACAGCAGTGGTGCTGCCATTCGCCGAGGCGGCCGTCACCCTCAACGACGTGCGCGGGCCGTATGGCGGCCGCGCTTTTACATTCAATTACGCGTCAGCAACGACGCCGACGCAGACGTGGGGGCTCAACAAGGGCACGGGGGAGCGGTCCCTTCTGTACCAGCAGACCGTGCCGGGCTACAATGCGAGCGACTATACCAGTGAGCGGTGGACGGCGACAGCCTGCGACGGGACCGAGGTGCCCATGTCGGCCGTGTACAGGACCGACACGCGGGTGGCGGGCGTGCCCCAAGCCGTACACATGTACGCGTATGGGAGCTATGGGATTGCGCTCAACCCAGAGTTTAGCTCGACGCGCCTCGCGCTCCTCGACCGGGGCGTCATCCACGTCACCGCGCACGTGCGCGGGGGCGGGGAGCTCGGGCGCACCTGGTACACGACGGCCAAGTATGCCAACAAGACGCGCACATTTACCGACTTTCTCGACTGCGCCCAATCGCTTATTGACGCGCGCGTCACCACCCCCGCGCAGTTGTCCATCGAGGGCACCTCCGCGGGCGGCCTGCTCGTCGGCGCGGCGCTGACCATGGCGCCCGGCTTGTTTACCGCCGCCCTTGCTCACGTGGCGTTTGTCGACGTGCTCGTCACGATGGCCGACCCGTCCATCCCGCTGACGGTGATTGAGTGGCGCGAGTGGGGCAACCCCAATACGCCGCAGGGCTACGCCGACATTGCCGCCTACTCGCCAATGGAGAACATCCGGGCGGGCGCCGCCTACCCGGCCGTCTACCTGATTGCGGGCCTCTATGACCAGCGCGTCGGCTACTGGGAGCCGACCAAGTTTGCCGCCCGCCTCCGCGCCGCGTCGTCGTCGGGGTCGCCGGTGCTGCTCGAGGTGCAAATGGACACGGGGCACGGGGGGGCGTCGGCGCGCTATGACGTCTTTTGGGAGGCGGCGGCCGAGGCGGCGTGGTTGCTCAGCCGCCACGGGATTGTTGAATAGGGGCACCCCGGAGTTGTCGAGTAGGGGTACCCTGGGGCTGGGGGGAAGTGCCGCGGGGGGGGGCGGGGGGGGGGGGGGGGGGGGGGGGGGGGGGGGGGGGAAGGGCATGGACAGGCAGGTGTTGCATATTGTGCTTCCCACAAAAAAAGGACCCTGATGCATCAGCATCCGATGCAAAACCGCTGTTTCATTGGCTCAGAGGGCGGTGCATGCCGATGAAGCGGATGAAGCGGATCCAGTTTTTGTGAGCAGCACCATAAAGGCGGCCGTCCCTTTGCTGAGTAGGACTAAATTTAGGCGGGGGAGGTGGAAATGGGAGGATTTACACGGCAGGAGTGAGGAGGCTGGTCACCACACACAGGTGAGAGATGACGGGTGCATATGAGTCTCTGTACAGAATGTACAGTATGTACAGTCGTTATCCTTTTTTGCACGCTCCAGTTCTAATGGCATATGAGGGTGATACATAGCTGAGAGATACTTCTCGCCCGAGGGCGGACGAGAGAGCTGCGTGCGCAGAGAAAGTAGCTGTATCTCTGAGATATATTTTAAGCTTGGGGTGGGCTACAAAGTGCGCGGGGATGGACCCGAGCCAAGTACAAAGAAAAAGGCCTGGAGACAATGTGAGGAATGATCCAGAATTGCATCGCTCATGGATTTTAACAGAACTGTGCAAGACTTCATTTGAACCACGGCACAAGCCTACTAGCTAGGTCACGTCTTCCAGGAGGTCGCCGGCGGTTGCTTGCTGTTGTCCTTTCCCCTGCGGACCTTCCCTTCGTCTCCCTTCTCTGGCTTTCTCCCTTTTTGCATCAAGTTCCCCCACCTCCCCTTTTTGTTGACGCCGCTGTCTCGCGGCCCTGCGACTTCGTGTTGGGGGCGACCACCTTCCATTTGTCGCCATGGTCAAGCGCACGTACATCCCCAACCTGCTGAAGTACCGCCGCACGCACGGCTTCCTCCTCCGCGCGCGCGAAAACCCGCAGCTCCTGGCGCGTCAACGGTCAGCCATGTACTTCAACCGCCACCGATGGGCGCAAGAGGGTCCCAAGGCCAACTTCCTTCGCCGGCTACCGCGGCAGATGGTGCTGCCGCCATTCCCTTAGACGGTGGCGATACGCCCGGCGGCGATTGGTGGATGTGTTTGAGTTCCTGGCCGGGGCAGCGGATGGAGCGGGGGCGCAGAACAGGCGGCGGTGACCGTCATGGCCGGTCTCCATGAGGTGGACGCACACGGACGTGGTGGGCGGCTGTGATGGTGGACGTGTCGTTACGGCGACAGCGTCGGAAGAGCAATGTGCTGCGGGATTGTTGACGGCGTACGCCACACTTTGATGCATTTGGCGTGTGTGGGGATATGATTGCCCATGGTGATGACGCTCGCTCGTGGTTCCGATGATTCGGCGTCGCGATTCTGCTTGGACGGGTGCGGAGGCGCTCGTGGAGACACGGGAATAAAGCGAAAGTACAAAGAGGAAGGACTACAGGACGAGCTCTCTGGCGACAAAACCTCCCACCAGCACAACCGACGACCCCCGGTCACCAACCTCCTAGATGGACGAGTGCGTCGCAAACTGCGAATCCCGCAAGTCAATATTGTCCAGCGTCGACCGCACCAGCGCGGTCGCGCGGTCCCGAATCGACGGGTACGCCACCCGGTCGATAATCTCCCCTGCAAAACCCTTGACCAGCAGGAAACGCGCGTCGGTTGCCGACAGCCCGCGGCTCTGGCAGTAGAAGACTTCGTCCTCGTTGAGGTCCGACACGGTCGCGCCATGCGTGCACTTGACGTCGTCGGCATTGATCAGCAGCACGGGCATAGCGTCCACCTGCGCGCGATTGCTCAGCAGCAGCGAGCGGCACAGCTGCTTCGAGTCGGTCTGCTGGGCGGGTTTGGCCACAACCACCTTGCCGGCAAAAATGGCGCGCCCCCGGCCGGCCGCCACGTTCTTGTGCAGCTGGTTGGAGGTGCACCCGGGTGCCACGTGCTCGATGCGCGAGTGCAGGTCGTTGACTTGGGTACCGTCGGCAAGGCACAGGCTCGTTGAGTCCACGTGCGCGCCCTCCCCGAGCAGCTCCGCGCCGAACGTCACCCGCCCGATCGCCCCAGTCGCCGCCAAAGCCGTCAGCCCGTATGTCGACCCAGCACCCGCGCGCGCGTACACATTGCTGAGCGTGACCGCCTGGGCGGGCACCTCATTGACGACCGCGTGCGACACGCGCGCGTCCTTGCCCACCTGCACCGTCGTCAGGGCGTCCGAGAAAAAGTGCGCGCCGTCCGCTGCGTCGGTGGCGGCCATCAACGCGCCCGCCCCAACCCCCGTCACCAAGCTCGCTCCCACATGCTGCTCAACGACCTCGACAGTCGCCCCATCGCCGACATGGATCAACAATCGTGGGAAGGCCGCCGTCGCGGCCGTCTTGGACGCTCCCGGCGTTGTCGAAAACACGACTTGCACGGGCGCTCCCTTCAGGTCCGACCCGGCCGGCACTACCACCACCACCACATCCGACGTGCCCGCCGCCACCGCCGCCCCATTGAGCGCCGTAAACACGGACGCGGACACATCAGTCTCGCAATCATTGGCCGTCAGCAGCTCCAGCACACCTCCCATGGCATCGCCCGTGTACCCCGCGAGCGGCCCCACGTACACCCCCGTCGCCCCGACAGCCGCTCCCACCGTCGATAGCTCCGGCCGGTAGATGCCGTCGACAATCATTACCGTCGCCGCCGCGCCGTCTATCACCGCCGCAGCCAGCGACTCTGCCGTTGCCCCATCCCGAGCGCCCCCACCAGCATCAAAGCGCATCTTGTACAACGCGTTGAGATCCGTGAATCGCCACGCCTCCTCCCGCCGCGGCGGGGGCAGCGACGACAACACCTCAGCGGCGGCAGCGCCTAGACCCGCCACTGCATCGACAGCCGCCCCGCTGAGCGCCGTCGCCGCCGGCCCCGACGACTTGAACGCACGCACTGACTCGAGCCACCCCTCCGCTCGCGTCGCCTGTGTAAACACAGACCCGTCAGTCGTCGCCACCTCAGCGTGCGGCGTGTCCGTGATGGTCGTGGAGGGCAGGTCCCCACTAGCCGTCACCGACGGCACCGCCGCCGAACCGGCCGTTTGCGCCGAAGAAGACGTCTCGGAGCCGTCCACCTTGGCCATCAAGAGTTCCCGTCGTGCCGCGGGCCTGAGAGCAGCCGCCGGGACGGCCGCACCACCTACGGGACGGCCACAGACGGCCGCCACCTGGTGCGGCGGCCGAGCGGCGACGGCCGTGCCCCACGGTCCATGGGCAAAAGCAGGGCTCACCATGACGACGGTCTTCGGCACCGTAGAAAAGGAGAAAGAAGAAGAGGTAAGCGTGGACACCCCACGACGTGGTCGAGCGGCGACGATTGTGCCGCAAGAGCCGCTATGTGAAAAATCCCACTGAAGAAGACAGAGCTCGGCAACGGCGGACGTGCCGGTATCTCCGAACTTGGGCCAGTGCCATTCTCAAAGCCAAGGCGCAACTCTTTTCCTGCATTCCTTCCGAGTGATTGACGCCCAGCAAACGGCCAACCAACGGACGCCATGCACTGTAAACTTAATGGAAGATGGCTTCGCCTGTTTTTTCATGTCCTCCAGTGTCTGCTCTACACCGTCCTCTCTACATATGTGGCGGTTTACGATAGAATCGCCATTGTTTGAGCCTAGTTGCACTTTTGAGTTAGGACAACCACGGTGTGCGCTGAGCCGAGACTGCCCGATGGCGCCCCTTTCGGAGGTGAGGGCGAAGGGAAGAGATATTTACTCGCGTTATAAGTCCGAAATGCACTTTTTGCTGACTTTAGCCGAGACCAAAAAAGTGCAACGATTTTAGAGGCGAGCCGCAAAAGCGCGCGGACCAGACCTCGATGCATCGACCAGACTCGCGCCACGCGGGATCCGCATTTGGCGGGCGCACGCGCTCTCTGGCGAGCACACACCGGCTCGTCCTGCCCTCCATGCACCCGCGTCTCTTCCTGGCCGCCGTGCGCTCCGCCATCCGCGCCGTGTCCGATTCTCAACTGTCGCTCGTCCCGCACTCGGCACTGAAGCCTTTAACAGCACGATGATACCCGGTACGTTTCCATTGCCCCGTAGGTGTAGCGGTACCACCGACCGAAGCCGCGGCTTGCTGCTTGCTTCACGCTGTGTTTCTCTCACGACGGGAATGGTTAGAGGAGCCTAACTGTGGAGCTGTTTTTGTACGACCTGCCGGTGCGTGTATCGTGGCTGATGACGCTATCTTTGTTCTCGTTCGCACAGTCGACATGGACCAAGCACCGGTGCGTGCTAGCAGCACCACCACTGCGTCCTCCCCCAGCGGTGGGCATGGGACGAGTGGCAGCGACGGCCTCCTGATGCTGTACCGAGCTGGTGCTGGTTTGACGGCGGCCGGTTCCCCCAGCGCCCCGGGACCTCTGTCAAATGCTACCAACGCAGCAGACGACCAGCGCACTGTCGGCGGATCCATCGTGGACGGGCCCGCCACAGGCGCCCTCCGCGTCGATCCTCCTCCCGCTCCTCCTGTTGGAGGCGGTTTGATCTGTGCGTTCGGCGAGGATCGCGTCGTCGCGGCAGCACGGGACCAAGGAACTGGAGGTGGAGCCACCCTAGACCAGGCCTCTATCGGCAGCATCGGTGTCGGCGCCCCCCACTCCACTACTGTCGATGGTGGCGCGGTCCGTGCGCGCGGCGACGGCGGGGCCCGAGTGTCAGTGGGCGACCAATGGGCTGGCGGTGGAGCCACCTCAAACGAGGACGCGACGTGCGCCACCAGTGTTGGAGCCCCCCCCCGCCCCCTGGTGTCGACGGCACCCCGGTGGACAGCGACTTGTCCGGATACAGCAGCCCGAGCCTGCGCTCAACTGTCCCGCTCCCGTTCGTCCGGAAGATGCGGCTGCACATGGACTCATGCCCGAGTACGAACAAGTCCCAGTTCTTTTTTGGCGGTCTGGGCATGCTGCTCGCGTGTGGCATCCTTGATTTCGCGCAGGTGCTGTACATGGTTGTGGGCCACACCAAGTTTGGCCCGGACCTGGTGGCCAGGTCGCTGGCAGGGGCCTTCAACCGGTCTGACGTCTACAACCATGGGCAGCTTGTGCGGCTTTTTCGGGCGTACGGCACGGCGGGGGCCTACGACGAGACGATCCTGCGGACGTGGAAGGAGGCCACCAAGACGATCTTCTCCCCCATATTTCACATCATGCCGTACCGTTGCATCTTGTTGCTGGCCGACGATGGGGAGGTGAGCCTCGGGAGCCCTGCAAAGCCCCCTACCAATTTTGATCCCTTCCCGGACGCTGGACCTCTCTTTGGTGATGACATCCTCAAGAGAGAATGCACAAAAGCAGCGGCTCGCGGCCTCAAGTCGAGTGTCTTCCCGGACCTGGAACGGGGTGCGTATCGGGGAGTTGGACGGGATGCAGTCGGCAACCTGAGCGACGCCACCAACTCGATGCTGCTCCCATCCGCCGTGTCCTCCTACCACCGTGTGCGGCTTTTCACGCGGCGGTCGATTGCTGACCCGTTCTGGCGTGAGCAGCTGGGCTGGATGACGGCTAACACGGCCGAGCAGGTCAACTCCGTCCTCGACAACATCAAGCCTTACGGGATGGAGCAGAGCAAGCTGCCGTACGGGGCCAAAGCCGATTCAGTGGCCAAAATGTACGAGAAGTTCGTGCCCCGACGGTTTGTACCCGACACGTACGCGTTATCTGACGCTGGCCCGAGCGGCATGGCCCGTGCCGTGTGGAAGCAGACGTCCCTTGCGCCCACCATCACGGAGCAGTCGACCAAGCCCGGAGTTGCGATGGACGAGACACGTGCCGACGGCCATCCTCGTGGCGGCGACGGGGGCAGGGCTGACGATGGCTGCCTCGCTCCTGGGCGGGCAAAGAGAATGAGGTGGGTCAAGCTCTTTCATGCCAAGCCGCTGGAGGATATCCTCCTCGCCGCACCGTACAGTGGCCAACTACCGCGGGCGCTCAAGGACTGGAAGGACATTGCAGCCATGATGCCCAAGGAGGGGAGTCTCGAGTGGGAGAGTGCCACCCTCAAGCGGCACGGCAGAGCGATTGCAAAGACGCGTGAAAATCTGCTCGAGTAAAACATTTTTTTTTTCCGAGCCATTACAACGAAAAAGGAAAGCTCGCGAAAGGTACACTGAAAAGCAGGTGAACAAGCCCACAAGGGTAGAAAAAAAGCTACGACTCTGGACCGTACCCTGTGCGGTACACAGGGGGGTCATCAATGCCAATGTCCGACGACCCCAGCAGCACGTTGCACAGCGTTGACAACGTGTCGTCCGACGACTTGGCCCCACCGATGGTCTCGCTGCGCGTGAAAACGATGTTGCGGGAGAAGCAGGAGGGCCCAGAGGCGGTGCCACAGCTCTCTGCGCAAAAGATGTGGACGTAGTGCGTGTGGCCGGACATGAAGTACGTCAGGCCAGGCTGGGGCGACTGGTTCCATACCGGCATCGACTTGTCCTGCTGGTAGTCGGAGGACATGTCGAACCAGTCATCGCTGGCGGCCAGCACGAAGGATTCCAGCTTGGTGGCATCGAATTCCACGGGCAGCTGCAAGATCGTCTCGTCGGTGGGCAAGAGCTCCTTGAACATGGCCGTCAAACGCCCGTACCGCGCCGATGAGTCTGCCACGCAGGTGCGGTGGTGGTGTACGGCCGTCGCGGCCTCCTCCTCGTGCTTCTCGAACGCCGTCTGCAGGTCGTCGATCGTCTGCTTGACCTCGGCGATAGCCTGCTGCCGGATCAGGGAGCCTTGGTCGTTCTGCTGCGCGTGGCGCTTGACGACTTGCCGCGCGGAGCGCAGGTCTGAGCGCAGGCACTCACAGGTCGAGCACGCGTCCGTCTTGTGCGGATAGCGGGTGGTATGCTCCTCCGACGGCACCGTCATGCCGTCGACGCGGCGGGTGGACGAGAAATACTCCTTGAGCCAGCGCAGCGGCACCTCGCTGTTGACCTTGGGCATCCCGGAGGCCACGAGCGCCTCGATGAACGCGGCCGAGAAGGAGAGGCACGTCGCCCCGACGCCCTTCTTGTCGCCAACGTATCGCATGACCGTCCACTTGGCATCTAGGTAGTACGCGGCCCCGTGGTAGCGCCCGCTCTTGTCCGACGTGCGGCCCGTCGGCGTCCTGTGCGCTCGCACAAAGGCGACAAACAGCTCCCGCTCAGACTGCTTCATCCTGTTGGACAGCCTCCCCGAGAGGGCGTGGGAGGTGTACGTGGCCAAGACCCTGAAGCGCGAGTCGCCTGCGCTACTAAAAAAAAACTGGGACAGGGAGAGCAGGCAGGTATCCGGGCGGATGATGCGGTCGATAATGTCGTCGGCGTTGGGGCTGGAGGAGATCTCGGCCTTGGTCATGATGACAGTGGGAGCCTGGGATGCCTTGATTGCCGCCTTGTGGCGGCTGGCCATCCACGAGTCTGACACGCCGAGAAAAGCACGCGCACACTTCTCGTGCACCACCGCGTTCCCGCGCCCGTCAAACAGGAGGTCCACGACAATCGGCCCCAGCCGTGCGTAGTTGAATTCCGTCTGGCCACCCTTGCAGTCGCCGCTCTCCTCGGCACGGCGGCGTTCGCGCGCCGTGCGGCGAGCCGGTGAAAACCTGTCTGCGAAGGAGGCGAGTACAGACTTGCAGCTGCACCGGCCGTCGGCGTCGACTGAGATGCGGCTTTTTCCCGCAGACGTAGCCGACTGTGATGGAGCTCTTGCCGTGCCATTGCTGTATCTAGTGAGCAGGTGCTGCGGTCGTGCACTCCCCCCCACCACCGCCGCATCATCGTCGTTGCGACGGGACCGTGCTTGGCCCAACTTGCGCTTCTTAAACACCCGTCTGGTCGATCCGACGACGGCCTCGTCGTCGCTGCTGCTCTCCCCGTCGGGGCTGCCATCGTACTCGGCATCGGCGTCGCTGCCGCTCTCGCGGCCGTCGGCACCGCCGGCGTCCTCCATCGGTCTGGTCGTCGTCACGCGTTCCTTGCTGGTGTCTTCTGAAGATTCACGCAACTGCGCAGCGGAGGGTGGTGCAGGAAAGGAGGAAATGGCGCGCGGGCCAACGGTTAGGGAGGTGGGCGCGAGCGGGACGGCAAGCAGCTGCTCAAACCGCCGACGCTGCACAGGCATGACGCCGAGCTGCTCTAGATTGACAGAGGTGACGTACGCCAAGTTCGATACCGTCTGCACCCCGAGCTGCTTCTCGAAGCCGTCGAGGAAGTTCTCAAACCGGTTGGCGACCATCCATTCCTGGAGAGTCTCCATCGTCAGGCACACAAAGGCAGGTACAAGGGAAGTGTGGCAGTAGGATGTAGAGAGTGGGAGGGTGAGTTGACATGCGCGAACAAAGGAGCGGGGACAAGACCACGAGCACACCCGCTATATACACATGACCCCCCCTCAGTCAGCACACCTCCCAACGCACACACAGCACGTCTCATTAGAGGCGATCATCCTGTGCAGGGCGAGCGTGCGGTGAGGCCCCGGCCGACACGAGGAACGCGTGGCGGGAGCAGCTGCGCGGCGCTCCGACGCGAGTGTAGGAGGCTCCACCAGCACCAGAGACTAAAACGGCGGGCGGAAAGAATGGAGAAACGGTCACGATCCCGGAAACCAGCGTGCGAGCAGCCGCGGGCGCGCCCCCGTGAAGGCACGGGCAGCTGCGGGAGAGCTCGATGCAAAACGACCCGATCAGCGCGCCAGCCCACATGCCCGAAACGGCTGGTGGTGGCAATGGGAGAGCGGAGGGGAGCCAGAGAGGTGTCAGAACATTGTCAGACCTCCCCCTCCCAGTGGGCCGTCGCTTCATCGAGCGCGTCTGCGTACCGCACAGCGGCACGGCACCCCCTTCGCAGCGACGGCAGGCCCTCGGCGAGACGAAACGTCCCTGGAGCAGGCCATAAAATCCCTGGAACGGCCGTTTAACAGGGAGACAAAGGACTGTGGGCAGCCATCAATGAGCGCCCCGACACCTCCCTCTTCCACCGTACCTGAAGTGAAGGTCGCCCATGCGACACGCAATGGGTGGACACACGCAGACGGAGGCGGGGCGAGGCGGTCTGCGGCTGTCGGCAGGATAGGAGCGTAGAGGCGGTGCGTGGGTGGCCATGCGGCAGCGACGTGTCCACCGGGACGCGGCAGCTGCTGTCAGGCTCACGGAGGCTGGATCACTGGTACAGGGCTCAGATGACGCTGTCGAACGGTGCACCGCACCCCTCTTGAGCGTCCAAGCGGGAGGGTCGATCCATGCGACTTTAGGATGCAATTTATTCAGAAGCCCGTATCTCCGTTCCATTTTGCTCAAGTGCAATGGGGATTCTATCGTAAACCGCCACATATGGTCGTTCCGTCAACAGCTGGAGAGACCCCAGTCAAGCCAATCGCTGTCTGAGCCAATCAAACGTAGAAAAGTGCCTCTTGGTTAGGCCTGGACTCTCCACTTTTTGGCGCAACGACAATAGCGAAGCTTCGATTTGGGGTCCGTTTCTGTCCTCGTTCTGACTGCCCCTCTAGCTAGAGAGTGCCGATGATCGAAACCAATTCCGAGCGCAATCGAGACAAAGTGTGGCGCCTTATGATGAAAAACACATTGCACTTGAGGTCGGTCCAACCGAGATACGGCCGCTTGAAGTTTTCTCCAATTCTACAGTCACTTAGAAATCCCCGGTTTACCGACGCCCAGCCCGATTATTGAGATCGAGGAGAAATACACTCGACGATACAGTCCGGCCCCTATGGGAAAACGGCGAGTGTGAGCAGGAAATGCAGTGTACGTCCCTCACACGCCCGCCCACCGACAGGCCGACGGACCCACGTAGGGGGCACGACGGCGTTCGGTGCTAGGCTACCGAGCCAGCCGCCCGCACCGCTAACCGGTGCGGGTGCACGCTCAAATGCCCGCACGCGCACGCGTGCGCGGGCCAAACCCGGCCAAGAAAGCCGCCCAGGTGACCCCCCCCTCTCAGAGGCCTCGGTCACACACACAAGCCGCCGGCGGGTAACGGCCGGACCGGCGCAAACACACCACAGCCACACAAACGGTTCGCACCAGCCGAAACGTGGCACGGTGCGGAGAAACTACGAATCCCGTACATGATTGGCTGGCGGACACGACGAAAGCCGACCGATTATTGGCGGCGCGAGGGTGTGCATCTCGATGAGGACAGATGACCCCCTCCTCCCGGGGTGCAATGATTCACACTCCCGGGTCTTCTTCACCCGAGCGCCGCGCCGCACGCACCATCGCCGTGGTCGTCTTCTTGGCTACCGCCGTATCTGTGGCGGTTCTCGGCACCACCACTTTTGTTCGTCGTCCAGCCGAAGTGACCTCTTGATCAGCTCGGTCCGTCGAAGGAACTGCCCCGGAAATCGACCCACAGCC
>ENA-ORXR01002630-ORXR01002630.1-marine-metagenome-genome-assembly--contig:-NODE-2630-length-16857-cov-11.797378_pt1 | contig 16857 bp, 22 predicted proteins | sample MGYA00237866_ERZ511479 | MGnify/ENA metagenome assembly ERZ511479 | reverse complement strand
ATCAGGCGCGCCTGCGCAGGCCTGGGAACGCCGTGCTTAGTAAAACAACGCACCCACTCAACATCATCGACTTCACAACCTCACGAACATCGGGGACGTGCCGGTCCACCTGACCAAGGGGTACGTCGTCGGAACGGTGACGACCTAAAATGAGCCACTTCACGTCGTCGCGGATGAAGGGGAACCGGGGGCGGTCTTAACAATGGGGGGGGATAAACTTGCCAAGCCCGACCACGAGGTTAAGACGGGCCAACAAGCCGAGAAACGGATCGACGGAGGACAACAGCCGCCTCACCCGCCGGACACGACGCATCCCAAGCCGAATATCCACTGGGAAGGAGTCCCCGACAAGATGCGTGGTGACATGGAAGACCTCCTCCAGGAGGACAAGGCGCTATGGGCGGGACGGCTCGAGAAGGTCGACGTCACACAGCACCGGATCGAGATGACTCCCGGATCATGTCCGCGGCGGGCCTAACCGTATCGGGAAACCCGTGCGTCGCGGGAAGTCATTGCCAGGGTGGTCCAACGACAGCAGGTCCTCCGGGTCAACGCACCCTTGAGCGCGGAGTGGGACTTCCTCGTGGTCCTGGTTCCCAAGCCTGACGAGACGATGCGGTTTCTCGTGGATTAATGGCAGCTCAAAGATATTACAGTACGGGAAGTGTATCCATTGTCCCGCATCTATGACTGCATTGCGTTCCTCGGCGATGCCAAGGTCTTCTCCACTCTTGACTGCAACTCGCGGTGTTGGCAGATCCCCGTGGCGGACCAGGATCGCGAAAAAACGGCCTTCGTCTGTCACGAGGGGGGCTACCGCTACATCCGTCTCCCCTTTGGGCTGTCAATTGCCCCGGCGACCTTCCAACTGGCCATCGATATGAACCTCGGGGGACTCAAGTGGAAGGGGTGCCTCATGTACCTCGACGACATCATTATCTTCTGGCAGTCGGAGGGGGAGCACGTGGAACACCTACGGGGAGTTTTCGCCGCGCTTCGCGGCGCGGGTGTCTCCCTCAAGGCTAAGCAGCGCCACTTATTCCAAGAGAAAGTGGAGTATTTGGGCATTATCTTGGGCCGGGGCCAAATGAAGGTGCTGTACAAGAATGTCCGCGGGCTGAAGGAGGCTTGTTCCCGGCGGTGCAAGAAGGACCTACGTAGCTTCCTCGGGATGTGCAATGTCTATCGGAGGTTCTTCTAGGACCACGCCCGAGGGGCACGTCCATTGGCCGCGATGAAGAGCTCCAAGAGACCCCATCGGTGCCGGGTCCTGTCAATCTAGGCGTTGGGAGCATTCCAGGAGCTCAAGGGGCGGCTGACGGAGACGCCCGCCCCCGCCCTACCGCGGCGGTAGTGTGCTGACATGATGGACGCCAACGCAAGCACGGGACAGGTCGGCGCTGTCCTACTGCAGAATCAGCCCGACGAATCCACGCAGTCAGTGTCCTACTGGATTCGCTCCCTCAACACGGCGGAGCGGATCAGCAGAACTACGGAGCAGGAGTGCCTCTTGGTGGTGTGGGCATCTCTTCTCGTCCGCCCCTTTCATCGAGGGGACTCGCTTCACGGCTTGCATGGACCACGCGGCGCTCAATTGCATGCTACACATGGAAGGGGCCCTCGGAAGGCTGGCGCGGTGGCCGTTACGCTTAGCGGAATTCGACTACGTGGTGCAGACGCGACCGGGTGCATCAAATCACGCGGCGGACTTGAAGTCGCGTATCTAGACACCCGCGCGGAACCACGGCCTGCTACCTGACGCGGTGCCCTGTTTGGCTCTACCCAGATCGGCTGCCGCGTGGCAATTTCCGTCGCAGACGGAGGGAGAGGAGTTGTCCCCACTGACGCTCGCGGAGTTCCTCGAGGGGCAGGCGGAGAATGTCCGGTGCAGGAGGTCCGGGCGGCCATGGATGGCAACAACAAGTCCCGGTTCCGCGAGGAACCGAACGGGCTCTCGGTCCGCACGGCACCGTTGGACGGAGCCGCGCAAGTCTTCGTGCCGACCCACCTGCGCTATGGGGTGATGACGCGGGAGCACTCCCTCCCGAAAGCCGGACATCCGGAGGCCAACAAGATGTATACGTCGATGCGAAGGTGGTTTTAATGGGAGTCTATGGTGGTCGACGTCTACGCCTTCGTGGCCAACTGCGTGCAGTGTGCGCGCAACCGTGTCGACAAACGACGTAAGACGAACTACCTCAAGACGGTCCCCCCGACGGAACCGCTGACGGATTTGTGTATGGACCTGCTCGGTCCTCTCCCCCGAACCGAGGCGGGGAATGAACACCTTTCGGACATCGTGGATCGCTTCTCCAAGATGACGCGGGCCATCCCCCTTCAGCAGATGGACGCGGAATCCATCGCGGCCGCCATTTTGGATCGTTTCGTGGCGGCCGACGGACCTCTTGCGACGGTGTTGTCCGACAATGTCCCCCAGTTCTGCTCCACGTTCTTCGAAGGGGTCTGCTCGCGACTCGGTATCACCAGCCTGTATTCCACGACGTATCACCCGCAGACAAACGGCCAAGTGGAGTGCTAAAACCGGACAATCGTGGGGCAACTGCGGACGTACGTCGAAGAGTATCAACACCGATGGGATGCTCTCGTGTCGATGCTGACTCTGGCCTACAACATTCGGCCGTAGCAGAGCACCAGGGAGGCGCCACTCGAGTTCGTTACGCCCGAGCGGGTACGGAGCCTCTCGGTGGAGCGCATGGTCAAGTCCCCAGCACCAGAGGAGAAGGACCGCAACCCGCGGGGTGTCCGCGAGACCATCAGGGCACGGCTGCGTAAACTCATCCACAAGGTGGGGCGGTCCCTCTCGGTGGCACAACAGCGGTATCAGAGGAGCAACGACGCCCGCGTGAGGCCCGTGAACAAGGATATTCCGGCGGGGGATTGTGTGTTCGTCGATGGTCACGCGAGGACCAAGCACAAACTCGGGTCCCATGCGCCTGGATCCCACAAGGAGCTATCCCGCGGGGGACCGCACTTTCTCGCTGAACATGTGCGGATACCTGGAGGCAGTCAGCAGCGACCACGCGACGGCCGCCCCGGACCCGCTGGGGGACCCTCAGAAGCTCATACAAATCCTCAGTATGCCCCAAAACGTCGTGAGACCCGAGGGGCACCAGCACACGGGCAAGGAGTTCTTCTGGGAGGCCTTCGTGGGGCACTACGTCTCTGAAGACGGGACGCTGCGCCTGTGGACCGGCTGGTGGGGCTACGGCTAACCCTCGAGTTGGCCAATGGGTTGGATCTGCGCAAGGTGCGCCAGTACATGCGTTTCGTGGGCCTACGGGTGTAGGATGCGGTGGCGGTCGTCGACTTCCTCGCCTAAGAGAGAACCCTCCCCGAGAGACACTTGGTTTTCAATTTTCGAACTGTGGCGAGTTTTGGGACAACGACACGCGTTTTGTTGGGGGCCACGTCGCCGCGGTGGGGACCATCGCCGCCGTGCGGCGACACGGCTACCCGCCCCATCGCCATGGCGTCGGGACAATTCGTCGGGCATCGTGGACGTGACGGGGAGGGGTGGGTGCGACGGTAGACCCGTGTGAACGGGGGTGGCTGTGGCTATCCGGGCGGAATTGGGTGGGGTTCCGGGCCGAGGAGCAGGGGGCGCTCTCGCGGGTGACTCGCAAATGACCCGCGCGGGGTTTATTGGTCGCTGACACGCCGCCTGCCACCGTCGACGCCACTACACCCCCTACACTCGAGCTCCTCCTTCTGCCCCCGTGGGGCAATCTCCTTCCTCCCGTCGTGGTCCGTTTCCCCACTCCCGCGCCTCAGCGCTGCCCCGACGTGGACCCACCACACCCGTGTCCGGGGAGACCGCGCGGGAGCTGCGCGTGCGGCTCCTCGTGGTACCCGTCGCGGTCGCGCTTGTGCTGCTGACGGCGGTCCGCCCCGCCGCCGGCCACGCCGATCTCGTGGAGGAGGGCCGCACGGATGCCCCGTCGACGCATGTGTTGAAGGAGCTCCTCTACTCGGCGGGGCGAGACCCCGGGGTTTTCGCGGGCCCACTGGCAGATCGAGTCGCCAAGAGACACCACGGTGCGGCATCAACCGGCCATGAAGGTACCCGTGGTATAACCGCGGTGTTCCCCGGTGTCACCACCAACCACCTCCGCCAGCCCCTGGGGGAAGCGATCCGACGGCACGTGTTCCAGCTGATCTAAAGCCGCGCCGGGGATGTCGCGGTGCTCCACGGGGTTGAAGACGACAATGCGGCTCCCCAGGGAGTTTTTCTGGCGAGGGGGCGGCCGAATCCGCAGGCGGCGAGGACCCTGCGGTAGGAGATCCCGCGGCGGCGGTCAACACAGACGAAGATGGCGAGGCGAATCCACCCCCGCGGTGGCGCGGCCCCCGTGCAGCCGAGACGGCGGCGGCCCAGCCCCGGCGGGCATGGCCGTATCCGCATGCCTCGAGGATGTCCGCTCTGCACGTCAAGTCGAAAGGGCGAAGATCCTCGGCGACCATCACGCGCATCCCCCCGTCGCCCACCTCGAGGAAGACCTAAACCCATCCCTCGCGGTCACAACGGTCAACGCTGACGGCACGGAGGCGCTGGCGGAACGCCTCCGTATCGGGGAGCTGGTGCGCGAGGTCCAACAACGCCTCGGGGGTTGCGGTCGTCCCCCCGTTGGGGCCCTAGGCGCCGGAGCAGATTTTCGCCGCCCCCAAGGAACGGATCCAGTACGGTCCACGTGTATGCCGCGGAAGAACAATGGAGGTCTGTCGCGGCATACACGTGGTCCCACGGGAGTTCCACCATACACCTGTAAGGGACCTCCAGCCCCGACCACCTCGAGGAAGTCTCCAGGTAGAAGCGCGACCGGGTCGTCGAGGTGCAGGTCGAGTACTCCGCTTTGCGCCAGCCCACGAGGTGACGGATAGCTCGCCCCGGTGGTGGCGGGCCGTCGGCAACTGGGCTGTCGTGGGACCCTCCAATTCGGCTTCTTTAATGTGGGGCGGTGATGTCAGGATGTACTTGAAATTCAGCGCCAGCGGCGGGTCCGCGGGGGGGTCTTCCATGAACCCGAGGTACGACGTGCGGTAGCCCACCTCGCGGCGACGCCGCATTACGGTGATCCACCAGGCGAGGTCGTCAAAGGACGGGATGCGGGCGTGGGGCATCGCGGTTATATGCTTCGCGAATGGGTTGACGGGGCGGGCCGGGTCGATCCTTCAGAACGTCGCGTAGGCAAGGCTCTCGGTTTCGTCCAGACGCGCCTCCTCGCGCGCCCACGCCGGCGCCCACGTCGACGGGTCGGTGAACACGTGCAGGGGGACCACGGCGGTGCGGTACATGATCTCCGCGTCGGCCATCGAGGTGAGGAACGCGGGCACGGACGCGGAGGAGAACGGCAGCCGCCGGGTCCTCGGTGGAAACGGGGTTCCGCGTGGGCCAACAGGCGGCGGCAGCGCCGGGCGCCACGCGGTGGTGGAGGGGAGCGGCTAGACGTGGGCTGGGAGCAGGAAGGTTCGCACGCGGGATCCAACAGACAGATGAAGCGACGGGCGCAACGAGGTGGGGGAAGGGGGGCGGCCGGTAGTGGGGTGGGATTAGAAAGAGGGCGACGGACACCGCGGGAGTTGTGACCCGCGGGTGGGGAGGAAGGGGGTCTCGTGGAGAGGCGAGCGACGTGGTGGGGTGAGCTGAGGGACGTAGTGGGAAGGCGCGACTGTACGTCTCGTGGGACAGCGAGGGTGTGGGTTGGCGCGCCGACCTCGGACACCTCGGGGGAGGGGGGCGGTGTGGATGGGGAGAGGGCCCTGGTTGGAGGTGGGCGCCCCCACGACCCCGATGTGGGGGTGTGGCGCGGGGGTGGGTCGCGTGGCCCGCCACGTCACCCGACCCTGACAACCCCTTGGGGTAGGGATCAAGGGCTTACGTGAATAAATGGCACTCTGCTAAAATGGATGGATGTACTCGGATACATTCAGATTCCTGAAAAACAAGCCCGATCATGCGTATTCTGATCTGAATGGCACCACCATATGTATGGCTCTGAAGCGGATAAGCAAAAAGACAATGTAGTACCAGTCCTCAAACGAAGGCATCCCACTACCTCGAGGAACTTGACTGGCGAGGTGGCTCCGAACTCTTGAAGCCGGAATAAGACAGGCAGAAGTATGTTGCACAAAAACTGGAGAGCAGGAAGCCAACTCAGGGCACATCGTTGACGGCGAAGGTGATTGGCAAACTGGGCGATTTTTCGTCTTTCGTCGCGCGCGGCAGCTGACGGGCTGCCTGTACGACTGAGAACCCTCCGCAGCCATGAGGGCTAACCAAGATAGCGAAATGGGAAAGGATGCTTGCGAATATTGCCTGTCACTCGCTGTGGCGAGGTCACAGCCTGTTGTGGTCTCGCATAGGTCGCGTTCACACAGTCCACCACAACTCGCACTTCGTTGGTTATTGGCAATGAGCATCGCAAGGACCTCCTATCTGACGTATTTGCTGCAGATTCTGATATACTCTGAGTAGAATCCCTATTTTGTTTTATATCCTACTTTTTGTTGTTTCGGATGCATATCCTATCCGTCATCAAGAGACTGCGGCCAAACTCGTATCTGATTCAAAAATCGCCAATGTTGAGTCTATGGGAGTTGTCTGAAAATCGGCCGATTCGTAAGCCCCTGGTAGGGATCGGGGGGGGGGGGGGGGGGGGGGGGGGGCAGGGCTGTGGTCGGCACCCACGCAGAGCGCCGGCCTTGAACCACCTCTTCAGAGGGGTCGCCGTGTGTCTGGCGAGGACGCCAAATCACACGGGTAGGGGACTGTGTGGCGGTTGTGGTTTCCCGACCGACCGGGGGGCGACCCCTCAGTAGTGGGGGGGGCCGCGCAGACAGGCGCTCTACCGAAATATCTCGAAGCGGGCCATCGTGCGGGTACACAGCTGACCCGCTGTGGCCCGGGGAGAGTGCATCTCGGATGGGGCGGGGCTCTTCCCAAGTGGTTTTCCTATCCCGCCAACATCGCTTGTATTTCTTCTGAGTGGGTGGGATTCGCTTGTTTTGGGTGAATTTGGGGCGGCTTCTTTGGCTGTCGCTGGTTGGGTTGCGGAGAAGGCTTCTTGAGCGCGGAGGCCGCCCTCTTCGTCGCCGTGTGATAGAATCAGCTGTGTTTTGGACGACGATTCCCCCCTGGGCCCTGCCGTGATCCTCTCCCCCGTTGGGGAAGGCTGGGCTGTGGGTTGTTTTTCGGAGCAGATCCTTCGACAGAACGACCTGATCCGGAGTTCACTTTGGCTGGACGAGGAACAGACGAGGTGGTGCTTAGACCCGCTTCTGGTAGCAAGAGTATCCAAAACGAAAAGAAGACGCGAGTGGACAAGTGCAAACGGAAGAGAGAAACAGAATCTGGACGAAAAAGAAAGCACAAGGCAAAAAATACTCAGGATAGGCCACGCACGAAGGTGCATGAAAGAGTTGATCCTCAGCGGCACTCAAGTAAAGCAGAAAATCAAACGTAACAAGGGACGAAAACCGATCTGTCATGCCTACCAAAGACAACCCGAAGGATGCACATATGCGCACGGACGCATTCACACACAGGCTGAAGTCGTTAAAACCAAGCAGAACAGGGAGACCACGCACGTTGTGGAGATCGGAGGTCGTGGGGTCCAAGACGACGCCAAACGGAACAAGCGAGACAACGACAGGACATCTGGGTCACACGAATGATTGAGGGAGAACTATCCACCAAAGCTTGCCGTGATCGCATTGTGGCCATCTATGAGGCCCAGAAGGACGGCACATCCAGTGTAGTACAATGGATCGCGATCACCTCGGAGAGGGCGGAAGTACCGGCCGTCCTAGCCGCTCTTGCGTCACCCGCTATGGGACTCGAGGTCTATAAAGTCAGGCCGACCGAAGCGCAAGGACAAACAGGCACGGCTTACTCTCCGGCGACGACGGTGCCTCCCACCATCGTCGCCCTTCGTCCTAAAAGGGCGGAAACCGCTGCGCGGGGACCGGGGCCACTAGTTGGCCCGGTATCGCGCTGCCAAATACTTACGATGCAGATTCTTCCCTCCGAGGCATGACACTCCCCAATCTGGATTGACCCGCCCCGCTGTCAGCACATGAATAGACGACGAGCTCACCCGGGCACGTGCGCCGAAGGCGCTCACAAGCCCCAGAGGCACGCCACAAACGCTACACACCACCGACCACCCGGCCTCCGCGCACCGGAGCGCACAGCCACCAGTACAGCGCCTCTGGCATAGTACTACATCTCCCCCATCTGTGGCTGCGGCGTCCGCGCCGCACGACGGAGTCTTCCCATAGCGCATCGACGCGAAAAAGAGGAGACCCGGAAAACCGCCGCAGACGGTGCGGCCGCCGAGCACCCCGGTGCCCAGGAGAAAAGGCCATGCCGTGTACCACACGTCAAGTCCAACGGCATCCGACACCGACGACGGGAACACCCCCGGAAACATAGGCGAAAATTGCCCGCCCGCACCGCATGAAGACAGGGGATCCGCCCTGCGCCTCCAGAAAAAAACGGCCACCGACTGCGCCGCCTTCGGTCCGGCGGCGCCGCCGCAGAAGTCAGAAAATCTTGCAGCGGCGCCGCCGCGCACCAGCGCCGCGCCTACGAAAGCACCCTGTCGCTGCCGCCGCCGCCGCCGCCTGAGAGTTGGGGCGCGCCCCCACGCCAAGGGCGTTGCGGCCCCAGACTTCCGCCTACGCCTGGGGGGAAGCGCGCCGCGCGGGGCCAGCCCCTCCGTCGTCGCAGCGCGAATCGGACGACGGGAAGACCTCCTCCCGTCGGCATCGTCATGCCATGTGGCGATGAGGATTGCTCGTACGCTCGGGCGCCCCGCATGGGCGTCGCCGTTTCCCATCCTGAATGTCGACAAGCGTGGCGGTTCTGCCGCCCCCACCACGCATCGCGTCGACCCGTCCACGACTCCTCCAGGGCCGGGCTCTGTTTGCCAATCAGCGCCCGCCCGAGATGGCAGGCTCGTCGCCATGCGTGCCGGCGGGGCCGAGACTGTCGGCTCTATCTCAAGTCCGGGGAAGAGGAAGGCGATGCCGACCATTGCCATTGGCGCCGCTAAATCTGATCGCGTCGGCGACAGGGGCTTAGGAATCAGGCATTTTATGTTCCCATAGGATATATTCCACATGCCCCTTCATGCATGCTGAATTGACTATTTCACAAAGTCATCTATCCGAATTCGGATTTTTCTGGGCCGGACAGAGCAAGGATCACGATTTTGATCGGATACTCATTTAGTGCGATTTTGGATATAGTTCGGATAGACAGATTGAATATATTCTCTTGGATGATCGATCTGGTCGGATGGTATGATTATTCAAAGGAGACATCTCACCAGGTACAGCCTAACGTGTGCTGGAAATAGACTCTTATATTCACAAGCACTGTTTGAGATGAACCGCCGTCAAGTACCATCTGGTTGTTGGAATTGACTTCGATGATGCAGCCGGCCTCGTCAGTAGGGATCGTTGGAGTTCTCGTGTGCTCACGAGGGGGCGCCCGTTCGGCTCCGCGCGCGGGCCGTTGACAACATGGCAAACCGGGTCAGACGCCGGGCAGAACCGCTCGGACAATTTCCGACAAGATCGCCACTTGGCACTTCCAGATGCTGGCAGCTCAACCAGGTGGGGAGGCATCCCCACGCGCCAGCAGTGCGGCGCAAAATCTGTGAGCCGGGTCTAGCAAGGTCGTAAATCGATACAGATTTTATTTTATCTTGCCTTTTGAGAGGCATTAGGGCTCAGTATATCCGGCAGTAGATGAACTGAGTACGATATGGATACGCGGCTGCAGCATCGATTATGCATTATGACGAGTACAATGTGCGGACATGTCTGGCTCTACTTTATGCACCTCAGGCCCTGGTCGGCGACGCCCTTGACGCGTCGCCGGCACAGCCTTTGCAGTCGACGCCGCCCGACATGCATTCGCCGTCCCTGACGACCGTCTGGCGTCAGGGTTGCCCCGCGCGTTCAACGCGCGTGTATCCCAGTCAGCGGCATGAATCGTCTCCGGGTCCCTGCGCACGCCGCGTCCCCACGATGCGTCAGCGGCCAAGCCGCCTGGGACGACGCCCCGCACGGGCGTCGCTCCTCAGCCTCCCGGCTTTACTCCCAGGACCCCACATGGGCATCAACCGTCCCCCTTCTCAATTTCGCCAGCCATCGCGGCTCCGCCACCCCCAGCACGCATCGCGTGGACCCGATCACGCCCCCTCCAGGGCAGGGCGCTGTCACCCAATCAGCGCCCGTCCCAGAGTGCGTACTCGTCGCCATGCGGGCCGGCGGTGCCGGGACCGTCAGCTCCATGTCGGCTCGGGGGAAGAGGACGGCGACGCCGATCTCCGCCCGTTGTGCCGACGGCTCCAAACGCGTCAGCTACTCCTTGTACGCGTCGCCGTCCTTCCCATTGTCGTCGACGCCTCCGAAGTCCATTCGCAGCCCCTCGCGACTGTCTGTCCTCGGGGATGCCCCGCACTGCCAATGTGCGTGCATTCCGGTCAGGAGCGTCACCCGCCGCTGAGCCTCTGCCCGCGCTGTCGTCCCCAAGACACGGTGACGGACAGGACACGTGCGCCGACGCCCGGCACGGACGTTGCCCCTCCCTCTTCGCAACGGGGCCGACCGTGGCGGCTCTGCCGCCGCAAGTACGCATCGCTGCGATCCGTCGCTCCCTCCCCCGGGGCGGAGCGCAAGTGACCAGGCAGCGCCCGCCCCAGACGGGCGTCTCGTAGGCGCGCGTGCCGACTGGGCCGGTTCCGTCAGGTCGATCTCTGTTCAGGGGAAGAGGACGGCGACGCCGATGTCGGCCCGTCGCGCCGCCAACTCCGAGCGCGTCGACGACGCCCTTGATCCGTCGCCGTCAACAACACAGTCTTCGACGCCGCCGACGCGCCGCCGGCGTCGTCGATGACCGTTCGCCCCCGGGGATGCCCTGCGTTGCTAACGAGCTGCGAACCTTGTCAGGGGCTTCCCGTACCGCTGGGCCTCTGCCCGCGCTGTCTTCCCCCACGACAAGGGCACAGACAAGACGCGTGAGCCGACGCCCGGCACGGGCGTCGCCTCTCCCCCTCCTCAACGGGGCCGACCGTGGCGGCTCTACCGCCGCAAGCACGCCTCGCTGCGAGCCGTCCCGCCCCCTGCCCGGGCGGAACGCTGGTGACAAGACAGCTCCCACCCCAGAAGGGCGCCTCTCAGGCGTGCGTGCCGGAGGGGCCGGTTCCGTCAGCTCAATCTCTGTTCGGTGAAATAGGACGGCGGCGCCGATGTCGGCCGGCTACGTCTGCGGGTCCGACTGCGGCAGCGCCGTTGGTGACCACGCGCCGTCATAGCCTGCGGTGTTGATGTTCCAGACTGCTCGTCGTCGTTATCTCAGCAGCCCCCCTTGTGTCTCGGGCTCGCCCCATTATCTGCTTGCTCCTATTCTCGCGTTGCTAGATACCAGTCGCGTCGTACCTTTCTCTGTCCTTATCGCAACAACGTAGCGCTGTCTGCCGAAGTACCCCGAGTGGGGCCGGATGTTCTCCTAGAAACGTGACAGGGCGTCAACACCTGGATCGGCTGCCACGAGCAAAGCCCCACCCATATTTCCGGCGACGCCGGGGGAAGACACCGATGGTGACGACCCCGCCAAGAATCTTGGTCTTAATCCGCCTCACGCTCATCCAATTACCCCGCCGGGAATCCATGGGAGAGCTCTCCAGCTCTGAGAACTGCCGCTTTCCGGGTCGCTAGTCCGGTGCAGTAACGTAGCCTTGAGCCAGGGACGCCTTCTCAACCGTGCCGCGGCGCGATCAGGATGAACGCGTTGGAGACATCGCCACAACCGACACAGCTCACCGGCCAAGCACCGCTCGGCGTCACCCTCGCCCCAATGGGAAGCGGCCAACATCCCATAGCCCGGAAAGCCTTGATTCCAGGGGTTCGCTGGAGGCCGCCTGGCAGCCATCGCGGCACACCGTGCAAACAGCCACCCGTTCCGGATCATGGGGGGACGAGTCCCGTTGGTCAGCGTGTGGCCGGGGTCCTGGTGTAGAAATTCCGACTCACCTGTTACCGTACCACCACCACCAAGCCGGGGCCGACCCTCTGTCAAACACCCGGGTCCCGGGTTGGCCGCGCCAGCGTGCCGTCCTCTCCCGCCGATGGCGTGGTAGCTCTTGATGCTTGTCAGGCACGTCGATTTACCACGCGACATTGCTGAGCGGAGACGAAGAGAGAGATCCGTAATCCGAAAAGTCAACAAGAAGCACGCTCCCTCGGGACGTCCTCGCTCGACCGTCAAATTTGCACCCAAGACAGCCCCTCTGGGGTCGTACGATCGATGCGCCAACAGGGTTCGTCCCCGGCACCTCGCTAGCAATGAGAGACTCCCACCCGGAGATCCAAATGCAGTACAATGGATCGCGATCACCTTGGAGAGGGCGTACGTACCGGCCGTCCTAGCCGCTCGTGCGTCACCCGCTATGGGACTCGAGGTCTAGAAATTCAGGCCGACCGAAGCGCCAGGACAAACAGGCACGGCTTCCTTGCCGGCGACGACGGTGCCTCCCACCGTCGTCGCCCTTCGTCCTAAAAGGGCGGAAACCTCTGCGCGGGGACCGGGGACACTAGTTGGCCCGGTATCGCGCTGCCAAATACCTACGATGCAGATTCTTCCCTCCGAGGCATGACACTCCCCAATCTGGATTCACCCGCCCCGCTGTCAGCACATGAATAGACGACGAGCTCACCCGAGCACGAGCGCCGAAGGCGCTCACAAGCCGCAGCGGCACGCCACAAAGGCTACACACCGCCGAACACCCGGCTTCCGCGCAGCAGCGCCCACAGCCACCAGTACAGCGCCTCTGGCGTAGTACTACATCCAACACTGGTGTCTGTACCTTTTTTCTCATTCGAGGCGCACGTACTTCACCGTGCATCATCACCGCTATTCAGGACCCAATCGCCGCAGTCGACTGGCTTGGAACTTCGATACGCATCCACGACTCAAGCGAAGACGCTCGCTGTTCGACTGATGCGCATCGGGCGGCAAATATGGTGTTTAGATCCAAAATACACGATGGCGGACGATGGTGCCAATCTGTCTACGAATTGTCTTTGACCAGGCTCACGATATTGTTGCTAGAAACACATGATAGTCAATGCCTCAGGGTGTAGTGTCCCGTGCTTTGAACAGGGTTCTTGCGAGCTCTGCGAGTTTTGGGGCGCAGGTGCATATGGCGCCCCTCAGAACCCTTCGAGCGCTCAGAGCGCCATGAGGGCTCCAAAGTGCGCGTATTAGCGCTGATCAATAAGCGCACAAGCCCCTTGTGTTTGAGGCAGTTGGAGCCTGGCTGGCTTCGCGGGATCGTGCATCATTCATCTGTCGAAGCACCCAGAGGGACATCGTTATAGCTCCAAGGACTCGCTCATGTATGGTTGGGGAGGGACGCGTGCGGACTGGCGATGGAAGTAATATACATCGGGCACCGACTCAAACTGCCAGGGCGGAGCACAGTGTAGTATCATGCCTCGCATATTGGAAGCACCCACAGTATATGTGGCCCCAGTACATTGCGGCGACGAACAAAGACAAAACAGCATTGGCGGAGTCGGCCGCGGTACTGAAGAGAGTAGGGGGGCGGGTAGGGTGAAAAAGGCCCGTCCATTGAATAGAAGGACCTGTAGAAGTCCTGTGGTCGGAAACTTCAGTAGCCGCCGATCTGCTCTACATCAGAGGCCCCCTTCATGTCATCAAGAGCTCCACGGACGCTGCTTGAGATCAGGAGGCGCCGGTATCTCGAGAGCCGTCAGTGCGCGCTTTGGGCTCTGAGACGGTGCCCAAATTGAGCGTCCGGGGACGCACTCAACCGACGCAGCTTTGAAGGCGCCTGACCCGTCCCACAGCTCTAACGCGCCCCAAAAGCAGGCGTTATGCACTTGAATATTAAAAGCGGGCCACGAAGAAGCCCTGTAAGACAATGTTCCACCAACTTCCTACATATGTCACATATCACGCCGGTGTCATCATGTTCGACGATTGTGCAGTCATTTCTGAGCTGAGCACCGAGCAGCGATCGCCACACCATGTGACGCGCTGATTTCCATTGCGCATTTCGGACGTCGCCCGAGACAGTCGGTCTCGCACCCTCTAGCTATGGAAGACCAGCGCACACTCACATGGGGCAGCTCAGCAGCACCGCAATCCTGCAGTTTTGTCTCAGCATCCGACTGGTTGTGCCTCGTCCGTTTTTTCTACTTCCTGCACGCATCATCTCCGCGGTTCGCTCCTGAATGTCATTGTTGTGACAGTATAGTTACTCTTCGTTGCCAGTATCGTATACTACGGATTTCGTGGTAACAAGCGCGACCTGCGACGCAACCGTGCCGCGCCTTGTGGCCTGCGTGCTGCATCAAGTCTAGACAGGTGTGCTGAACTCGTTATTGCATGACTTGTACCCAGCGCGTGCCGCTTTCTCCTCGATCTACTGCCATGAGTCGGTGATATTGTTCTTTACTCCTGCCTCAATCTCCCTCGCAAGTTTTGACGTTCCTCAGGCTTGTTGAGGCAGCCCCCCAAGCCCGCACTGGTAAGTCGGAGTTACTGCCGACTGCATGGATAATTCCAGGAGTACTTATGCGGTGATCGCCTTGTTTTTCTGTACCTTTGACAGGCATTGCTGTATGATGGTGCTGTAATTACTTGTACTTGTGTCTCGAGGGGAGCTCTTTTTGGAGCTGAGCTCGGGGAGATTCTCGTGAGCTCCTTGAGGGGCGTCGCGATTTGTGGGCCCTGTCCCTGCGTTGGCGGGGGTGTGCCTCCAGGACGTTGAGAGAGGGGCACACGAGGGGGGTAAGAGGCCGCTGGCCTTGCGCCTCAGACCGGTCTCGAGTAAAGCAACGCACCCACCCACTTACCTCCCGCTTCACAGGTTATGGGCCCAGTTGTCCCTGGTTGTCATCATCGTTCTCTCCTACGGTCATGAAGAGGACGTCGGTGCGCGGGTTGCGGCGCATTACGGCGCTGGTTGGGCGGGTACAGCCGCCAGCGTCGACAGAGTGGTACCGGTCGGTGCCACGGTCGTCAACATGTCGGACCACGGCCGCTTTGGCGGCCCGCGGTTCGCACAGCTGGACGACGACTTCAAAGTGTGCGCCGCGTACCAACGTGCGCAGCTCAAGAAGGCCAAGCTGTGGAACGCTGTCGTGACGGACTTTCCTGCTTCTGGGTCGGACGACAAAAACGCCGACCCCGTGGTCGAGGAGTGGGACGCCATGAATGAGGCGGCTCTTGCAACCTTCCAGATGTCGGTTAAGCTCGTGCATCTTAAAACGGTGACGTCAGTCGACACGGCCAAGAAGGCGTGGGACGCACTCAAGGTCATGTTTGAGGCGCGCGACAACGCTCAGCTGCTTCGGTGCTTGGACGAGCTGAGTAGCTTGAAGAAGGGCGACGACGAGAACATCTTCAAGTTCGCGTCGCGCGCCAAGATGATCCGGGACGAGCTGGCCATGCTCGGAAACCCGGTAGACGACAACATTCTAGCGCTGCGTGTCTTGTTGGGGCTCCCGTCCGAGAACGGGATGCTCAGGACGGTCTTGGAGAACAAGGACGTCAAGCTGGTCATGGCTGACGTGACAGCGAAGCTGCTTCACGTCGAGCAGCGGAACATTGCTGGGGGCTCGTCGAAGCCAGCTGGTGGTGTCAAGGCGCAAGCTTTCACGGTGGCTGCGCCAAAGAAGCCTTTTGACAAGAAGTCGGTCGTGGGCTCCTACTGCGAGAAGAAGGGGCACATGAGGCGTGCCTGCTACAAGCGGAAGGCTGACGAGGCCAAGGGCAAGAACAAGCTCTGTGGCAACCGCCGTGGCGGTGGCCATGGGGGCGGGCCCCAGGCGGGTGCCGCTCTGGCATACACTGCTTCGGCCGGTCAACCCGGCTCCAGAAAGGCTCACGGGAGCACAAGCGGGACGTCGACCTGGGTGCTCGACTCCGGAGCGACCAACGACATGGCCGCCGCGGTCAAAGGCTTCACCGTCCAGGCGGCGGGAAGCGGGGCCAAGGTCACTTTGTCCAACTGCGACAAAGTCCCAATCAATGGGCACGGCCACGTCGCTATGGACGTTGGCAAGGGCAGCGCCAAAGCGCGCATGTTCCTAGCAGAGGCCATGCTCGTGCCCGACCTGACTAGCAACGTGGTGTCAGTTAGGGCGGTCGACCGCAACAGCGGTGCCGTGGCGTCTGTCGGGGACGCCTGCTACATCCTCAGAAACATGGAAGCCGGTCGTTCGAGCGGAGTGCTCGACAAGGCGTCGGTCGTGGGAAGAGTCAACGACCAGGAGCAGTCTGTGCTCAAAGTGACGCCGGTTAAGGCGTCGGCGGACGCGGTGTCCACGCGCATCGCAGGGGAAGCAGAGCTTTGGCATCGCCGGTTCAACCACATGGGGATTGTGAACCTCAAGCGGGCGGCCAAGATGGTCGATGGGATTCCGCCGTCGGTAGCCGACGCTGTATGTGCCGTAGGCACTGTGTGTGTGCCGTGCGTGGATGTTGAGATGGTGCGGGCGCCGCATCCGCGGTCTTCCACCAACACCACCAAGTGCGAGTTGGTCCACACCGACATGGGTTCGACCTCTCACGGAGCCACTGGGTGGCTCCATCTACTTCATCACGGCGCAAGAGGATAGCACTTGTTTCATCACGGCGAAGGCTATCAAGACAAAAGGGATGGCGTCGCAAGTGCTTAAGACGCGCATCAAGCAGCTCGAGACGTTGACTGGTGTCCATGTCAAGCGCGTCCGTCACGACGGTGCCAAGGAGTACCTCACCAATGACCTGAAGGCATGGTACGAGGACAAAGGCAT
>ENA-ORXR01002629-ORXR01002629.1-marine-metagenome-genome-assembly--contig:-NODE-2629-length-16860-cov-12.080617_pt1 | contig 16860 bp, 10 predicted proteins | sample MGYA00237866_ERZ511479 | MGnify/ENA metagenome assembly ERZ511479 | reverse complement strand
GGCGAGGCTTTTTAACGAAGGAACATGAAGAACAAAATAAATAATTACCGTCATTCTAAACTAGAATTGGTATTACAATAGTTTTAGTAATTTTGACATATGAAAATTACACTTGCTCAGCTTAATTATCACATCGGAAACTTTGCAGGCAATCTACAGAAAATGATTGCTGCAGTAGAAAAAGCTAAATCAGAACACGCTGATATTATTTGCTTCAGCGAATTAGCTACCTGTGGGTATCCACCTAGAGATTTTCTAGAATTCGATGATTTTATAGATCAGTCTCTCGACTGTGTTAATCAGTTAGCTGAGCATGCAATAGATATAGCCATTGTGGTAGGATCGCCCTCCAAAAATCCTGTGCCGGAAGGAAAAGATCTATATAATTCTGCTCATTTCCTCGCTGATGGAAAAGTGCAGTATGTACAACATAAGGCCTTACTTCCGACCTATGATGTTTTTGATGAATACAGATATTTTGAGCCAGCATCTACATTTGATGTAGTAGAATATAAAGGAAAGAAAATAGCACTTACTATTTGTGAAGACATCTGGAATATAGGAAATGAAAATCCTCTATATACAATATGTCCCTTAGATGAATTGATAAAACTTTCTCCCGATTTTATTCTAAATGTTTCAGCCTCACCTTTCTCTTATCGACAGGCGGAATCTAGACTAGATATCATCAAGGCAAATATTGACAGATATAAAATCCCTATGTTCTATGTCAATCATGTAGGAGCGCAGACAGAACTTATATTCGATGGTGGCTCTGTTGTAATGTCTCCCAATGGTAAGGTCTACGAAGAGATGTCTTACTGGAAAGAAGAGATCAAGACCTTTGAGCTGGAAGATGTTGTAAATGGATCTAAAGAGCAAAGACAAGATCAAAATAAAATGTCTAAAATTCATGATGCCCTAGTCTTAGGTGTAAAGGATTATTTTGGTAAGCTAGGATTTAAGAAAGCGATTATTGGTCTTTCTGGAGGTATCGATTCTGCCGTAACCGTAGCGCTTGCTAGCGAAGCCTTAGGACCTGAAAATATACGAGTGCTACTAATGCCTTCTCAGTTTTCTTCTGATCATTCTGTCAATGATGCCAGAACGCTAGCAGAGAATCTAGGTGTACAATATGATATCATTCCTATCAAAGGCGCTTTCGATGCCTTTATGGAAAATCTCGCTCCTATATTTGGTGATCTTCCCTTCAATGTAACAGAAGAAAATATCCAGGCTAGAAGCAGAGGTCTATATCTTATGGCCTTGTCTAACAAGTTCGGAAATATCTTACTGAACACCACTAACAAAAGTGAAATGGCAGTAGGATATGGGACACTTTATGGTGATCTAGCTGGAGGCCTATCTGTTATTGCCGATGTATATAAAATGGAGGTTTATGAACTTGCTCAGTATATCAATAGAAATAAAGAAATCATTCCTGTTAACACCATTACAAAACCACCGTCAGCAGAACTGAGACCTAATCAAAAAGATTCTGACAGTCTTCCTGATTATGAGATTCTGGATAAGATATTATATGAATACATAGAGAATACCCGAGGACCACAAGAGATTATAGACATGGGTTATGAGGAAAAACTAGTCAAGCGAATACTTCGTCTCGTCAATATCAATGAATTTAAACGCTACCAGACTGCACCTGTACTAAGAGTAAGTCCTAAAGCATTCGGGATGGGGAGACGAATGCCTATCGTAGGAAAATATCTGAGCTAGGATGAGTCCGTTTACTATTAGAAATAGTTGTTTTTACTCATGATATTTGATGCTGAGTAGGAAGAAAGCAAGGGATAAAAACACCTATAAATAAATCTTATTTTAGCTTAACTAAAAGACATTAGTTTTCTACACCCTTGGAATAAACTTTATATATTTTAATTAAATTGCAATGGAAATCCATTGTAATCATTATGATTCTAAGGCATAATAAAATTTAATTTCTTCATATTATAATAAGTTATAATTTACTCGCTGTTTTGGCAAATTTCTTGATCTCTTCTATTAGAATAACCAAAACGTTTTATAACAATGCGACGAAATTGTCTATCTGTGATATGGATGCTATTGCTATTTCCATACCTTATAGCAGCTCAGCAAGAGCCTTGCTATGCCGATAAGTACCTAGAAAATCAACTTGCTGAAAATCCAAAGTTTGCAAAACAATACAAACGATGGAAAGCTATGAATAAAATAGATTTTAGTCTACTGAAAACTGTTGCTTGTACAGAAGAAAATACAGTAATAATTCCTGTCGCAATCCACTACAACACACCTATCACTTGCGCTGACAATGCCTGCCTACTTTCTGCAGCTGAATCACAGATTACACAAATGAATCTTGATTTCTCTGCCAGTAATGCCGACCTAAGCCAGTACACTACTGGACTAAATGGAGCGTGCGAAAACATGTATCCACTAGATATAGTTCCGGAGATAGGCGATGGTACTTGTGTCCAATTCTGTCTTGCCACACAAGATCATCCAAACTGTAGCGGTATTTCTGATGGCGAACCCGCGATAACTATAGATCAATATACCTGGCAAAGCCAGTCAAAAGAATGGACAGGATATCTAAATATATATGTAAGTAACACAATAACAGCAGGTCTAGATAATGGTATTGTAGGGGTATCACCACTTCCTGGAAGTGGTACAGGTGATGGTATCTTTGTAAGAAATAGTTCTTTCGGAGGACCGGGTGTATCCTGTTTTTCTGGTGGTCCGATCAATACAGATGACAGATTCAATATGGGTCGAACAGCCGTCCATGAGGTAGGTCATTATTTAGGACTGCCACACGTTTTTACGAATAACGAGACCTGTGACGATCCAGATGAGAATCCGCCAGGTCCTATAGGTGTATTTGACACACCAGAGCAGACCTCACCACACTATAACTGTCCATCCGTTACTACCTGTAGTGACGTACCGATGGAGTGTAATCAACCGCAAAACTTTTTTAATTTTATGGATTACGCTGATGATAACTGCAAAGTACTATTTACTGTAGATCAGAGTGAAGTCATCAGCTACTGGGCGAATAGTATTCCATGGAAATCTAATACTGTTAAATGTTCTGCAACAGCAGCAAGCACTCCATATTGTCCACCAGCTCCTAGCTGTACTGATGGTATTCTAAATGGTAATGAAAATGGTATAGACTGCGGAGGAGATTGTGCACCCTGTGAAGCAATATGTTCTTCCTTATTTTTTGACTCAGGAGGACCATGCCAAGCTTATACAAATATGATGAACGACACAGTAACCATATGTCCAGATAACTCAGGTAGCTTGTTGACAATAAATTTCTCTGAATTTGACATAGAAGAAAAAGACGATGGAAGTTGCTGGGACTACATCAAAGTCTATGATGGTGAAGATATAACGAGTCCTCAGATGGGAGGAGAATACTGTGGAAATACGGTTGCTAATGCTCCTGGTTCTGGAAGTATTTCTGCAAGTTCACCAGGGCAATGCCTTACTTTTGTGTTTCATTCAGATAACTTTGTAACAGAAACGGGTTGGAATGCTGAAGTCCAATGCCTAACCGCTGTACCTGTCGATTTTATAAGCTTCTCCAGCGTAGCGCACAAGCAAAGCATAGAGCTGAAATGGATTACCGCTATAGAACTTAATAATGAGAGATTCGATATTTATAGGAGCGAGAGTGATACAGAAAATTTTGAGCTAATTTCTTCGATAAACGCATCTAATTCCATAAATGAAACTAAAAATTATACCTATACTGACACAGACCTAATAAGAGGAGAGAAGTATTTCTATCAGCTTATACAGGTAGATCTAAATGGACAAACTAGCCGTTCTCAAATTATTAGCCAATCCATAGGAAATGGCAAAGTAGGAGATATAGATATTTTCCCAAACCCCATGAAAGAAAATAAACTCAATATTAAGTTCAAGCCTCTGTACGAAACGATCGATCTAGAGATATACACCTCCGCAGGTGTCAAAGTGCTGGATAGAAAAGGTTTAAGAACTGAATCATGCATACTGGATGATTTAAAACAAGGAATATATTTTGTCAAAATATTAGCCAATGGCCAATACATAGCAAGCAAAAAACTTCTTAAGATGTAAGAAAAGTGTCGTTTATTGGTTATTTTAGGTGATTTAATAACCTTATAAAATTTCCATTCATGAAAAAACACCTTACACTAGTAATTATTATATTGTTTTCACTTGGTCACAATGTTTACTCGCAATGCGAGATTGCTAATCCAAGTTTTGAAAACTGGACCGTACAAGCTTTAGAATTAGAAACGAATAATGGAACATTCACCAATGATGTGAATCTACCAGATGACGTTGTGAGTGTCCTAAGACTCTTTCTTTTAGCATTCGGTGCCTTCTTCGATTCTTCCATAGGTCAGATTCTAGTAGATGACCCTGTTGGGTTTGTAGGCATGGAACAATCTATGGATGCATCTGAAGGAAACTTCGCTGTCAAGTTGCAGGGAGGGTACGACTTAAATACTTCTGACATTTACTCTCTTAACTCCTGTAGTGAAATCCCAGATTCTTTCTTTTTAGATGTTAAACTAGTAAATCATACAGGAGATATTCCTGATTCTCTATCAATATTTCTAGCCTTTGATCAGGGCTTAAGTGCCTTGCCGGAAACAGAAGAAGATGCGATGAATTCTCCATCCTCCATCTTTGCAAACTTAGTCTATGAGAATGATAGTACATACCACACTATTGCTCTCCCTGTTATAGATAATTTTGACGCAGCTGTAGATACTTTCTACTATCTTATTGCAGCTACTACACATGAGGAAAGTTATTTTGTAATTGACAATCTTAGATTTGTAAATGATACTGAGCCAGCATGTGAAGTTACTGTGGAAGCAACTGTAGAAGAAGATTATAATATCTGTATGTGTGATGATAGAAAAGATTTTTATTTTACACAAACTGCAAGTACCTCCGCAGAGAATGCAGTACATATTATATTAGATGAGAATAATATTATCCAGAATATTGGGGATCCAGAACTGCCATATTTTAGCGAAGATATTTGCTTTGAAGGTTCGGTTCAATATACTTTTCTAGGTTATGAAGGAGATATCGTAGGACTAGAACTAGGAGCCAATTTTGATGACCTTATAGGCTGTTTTGAGTATTCTCCTGTTGAAACTATTAGTTCAAACATTATAGAAGATCTAAGCTTCACAATGGCTAGAGATGGAGTAGATCTACCTGACGAAGATGAAATATCAATTTGTACTCTTGATAATGTTACAGAAACATTTTCTTTCTCTTCTCCGAGTACCTTTAATAGTACTTGTTTTTTATTTAATATGGATACAGATATTATCGTATTACAGTTTGATATAGAAGAAACTACTAGTTTTTTAGATATTGATCCCGGAGTATACGTCTTAGGAGTCCTATACCATGATGCAGATATCATTCCCGATTTCGTAGGTGAGGATATAGATATTATAGAATCTATAGATGAAGAGATATGCACAAGAACAACTAATAATTCATATCTAATCAATATTCAAGAAGATAGCGAAAGCTGCACCTCCTGCCAAATAACAGTAGAAACAACAGTAGAGCAAGATGTTCCTATCTGCTTATGCGATGATAGAATTAGTCCATATTTTTTTAGTTCCGCAAGCACATCTGATCAGGGGAAACATATACTCGTAGATGATGAGGACAATATCGTCGCTATTGGTGATATTAACGATATGATGTTTGATTCAGAAATATGTGTAGATGGCAGCCTAAGGCATACGCTTATAGGATACACAGGAGTAGTGCAAGGCTTAGAAGAAGGAGGTAGTATCGATGAACTTTCTGGATGTTTTGAGCTGACACCATATGTCAGCTTGAACACACTTTTCATTGAGGAATTAGATTTCCAATTGAGTAGGGATGGATTAATCCTTGATGATGAGGCCCCTGTACAAGTGTGTCTATCTGATGATATTATAGAGACATTCAGTTTTGTAAGTGCAAGCACTTTTACTTCAACTGTTTTCGTATTTAATTTTGATACAGAAACCATTATTGAGCAATTCCCTGTGGAAGAAGTAACGGACTTCACCAACTTGGCTCCCGCTGAATATGCTGTAGGTGTTCTATATCACAATAGTTCCGAAATTCCAGATTTTGTTGGACAACCTATTAATAGTATTATTGCAAATTTGGATACTGACATATGCTATGGTGGTTCAAATAATTTTTATACGATATTAGTAGTTGATAGTGGCGATAATTGTACAAGTTCTCTACAGGACGTTAGTATTTTGAATGACTTTACAATAGTTGAAAACCCCGTTACAGATCTATTACAAGTAAACTATAAGAGAGACTATTCTAGCTCGTATAGTATCGCTATTATAGATGTCAATGGGAAAATAGTACTAACAGAAAAAGTAAATTTCGGAAATCAAAAGTATACTTATGATGTTAGCACACTAACTGCAGGTATGTACCTCCTTCGTATAGTTTCTGAAGGAAAGCAAGCTACTTTAAAGTTTATCAAAAACTAAAAATTCATATTTTAAGACTATAAAAAAAGTAGAACTTGATATTAACTCAAGTTCTACTTTTATTTACTGAACATCTATTTGGCTAAACCCCGATAGGTAAGCAACCGTGATGACAATACTATAATTCGAATTTCTATCTCTTAAAGAAACCTCCCAGTACTTTCATACCCATACCCATCAGGTCATCAGAGATTTTACCATCTCCGTCTTGATCTAGAATCTTCTCAAAAATATTTGCGTTACTATCTCTTTGTTGCACTTCTTCTTTTGACTGGCTTAGCAAGCCGAACAAGCCCTGAGCATCTAGCCCTTGTTGTTTCTTTTGCTTTCCCAACGCTCCTAGTACAAGCGGAGCCATCTGCATCATAAGATTAGCACTTGAGTTTTTGTTTAAGCCGGTCATATTTGCTAGTATATCGATCACACCACTTTGCTTTCCACCTAGCACATGACGTAATATTCCAGCCCCATTGATAAGATTATTTGTTTGTCCTTTTCCTGTAAGCATCTCGACTACATTATTCATAATGCTTCCGTCATGATCTCTTTCTACTGCGCCATTCAGCGATTGTAGACCTTCATTGCTTGAAGCATTTTTTGTTAGTGCATTGATCAGCGTTGCAACAGCACCCATTGCTGCATTCTTAGTTGTATCTTTATCACTTACCCCTAACTGACTAGAAAGTCCAGCCACCAGTTCATCAGACATCTGAGACTGAATAATATCCATTAAATTCATCTTTAACATTGTTTTATATTAGAAAATATGGAGGATTGAAGGCATGATTTTGTTGATTACTATGCCCCTCCGTATATAGGACGTAATTACTAACAAAATGATTCTCTAAAAAGAAATTTTTTTATAAAAACTTAGGTTTATGTCAAAAATAAAACAGAAAGATTTATACTTAGAACTACATGGACTGCATCACCACAAACAAGATCTGGGCAATAATAATCTTACCGATAAGTGCTATAGGAAAGACCATCGTATAGCCAAAACTAGGTAGACTAGAGTTAGAGCGCGTCAAAGCAAAATCCAGAATTGCTGGTTGGTTAGATACTATGCCTAGCAGGATAGAAAAAGGAATCTTTACTAATTTATATCCTACAAAAAGGGTAATAATCGCTGTTAGTATACTGATCACACCACTGGCCAATATAAAGAAGATCGCCTCACTATTAAGACTTGCAATAAAAGTATTACCTGAAGATACACCTACACTTGCCAATAACAAAATAAGTCCGATTTGTTGCAAGGTAATATTAGCACTGTATGGTAGTGCCCAGACCACTGGTCCAGTTCTTTTTACTGCCCCTAGAAAAAGCCCTACGATCAGAGGTCCTCCTGCATTGCCTAGCTGAAAACTAAAGGTATCTGTAAACTGTAATTTTATGGTGCCGACTAGCAGCCCCAGACCTATTCCTAGCCCAAAGGAAAATAGATTTACTTTACTAGAAGCCGCATAAGAATCTCCGAAAAATTTAGCCAGTGATTTTAGATCCGATCGTCTGGCAACGAATCTGATTCTATCCCCCAGTTCTAGTACCGTTCCGCTATGTGCAAGCATCTCTATATCTCCTCTTCTTATTCTGGTGATGATAGCATTATAGTTTTTCTGAATATCTAGAGAAGCTAACGTACGTCCAACTATTTTAGCATTAGAGACAAATATTCTACGAACGTCAAACTTAAATCGATCGTGTGATAGTTTATTTTTACAACGTTCTCCTAGCACTTCTTCTACACAACTTATCTCCTCTTCACTTCCTACAACCATGATAGTATCCCCTAGAGACAATTCCATATCATAATTAGATAGGCTTGTATTTTTGTCCTTTCTAACTCTACCGAATACAACGTTCCAATTATGCTCAAGTATAAGATCCCTTAAAGCTATACCCGTAGCTTGTACATTTTTTACCTTGATCGTAACACTAGTTAGCTGTTCTCCTATCGGATACTCTTTCTTAAGCGCCTCTTTTTCTGCCTTGTAATCTATTTTGAGGAATTGCTCCATGATAAGTATACCTATTATTCCTCCTAATACGCCCATAGGATAAGAGAAAGAATAACCTACGACTAGATCATTAGAGATAGAATCTGCTATCCCGGCTTCATAGGAGTTTTGAACAAATTCTAGTACCCCTGCAAGAGCTGGCGTGTTCGTTGTGCTTCCCGCATAAATACCCGTGATACTTGCTGCTGAAAAACCAAATGCCAACGCTAATGCAAAGGCAATACATCCCGATATAATAAGCATGATGAGAATAAAAAAGAAATCCCTCAAGCCATTCTTCTTATACGATTGGAAAAATGCTGTCCCTGAACTTAGCCCTATAGAATAAACAAATAAGACCAATCCCAAAGAAAAAATTACCTTAGGAATAGACAGTCTTGTATCTAGCGCCCCGAAGACTAAGCCCGTAAATAATATAGCTGCAACCCCTAGACTTATACCTTTGATTTTAACATTACCAATCAGGTAGCCTACCGAGGCAACAACAAATAATAAAAGCAATGGATTTTCTACAAGAATTTCTATCACTAGGTTTTCATTTTTATGTCAATGATGAGAAGTATTTTACAAATTCTTCTGTTGTCATAGTTCCCTGATCCCCTTCTCCTTGCTTCCTCACTGATATGGTATTCGATTCCACTTCCTTCTCTCCAACGATGAGCAATAATGGAATTTTCTTCACTTCATTATCTCTGATCTTCTTCCCTATCGTCTCGTTTCTATCATCTACAAATCCACTGATATTGTGACTAGATAAAGTCTTTTTCAGATCCGCCGCATATGCATCAAATTTTTCTGATACTGTAATAATAACAAACTGTTCTGGCGTCAGCCATAATGGAAACTTACCCGCCGTATGCTCTATCAGTATACTCATGAAACGTTCCATAGATCCAAACGGTGCTCTATGTATCATAACAGGTCTATGTGACTTGTTATCAGAACCTGTATACTCTAGTTTAAACCGTTCTGGCAGATTATAATCTACCTGTATCGTTCCTAGCTGCCAAGATCTACCAAGGGCATCCTTAACCATGAAATCTAGTTTAGGACCGTAGAAAGCCGCTTCCCCTAAGACTGTCGTAGTTTTCATATCTACTTCTGCGGTAGCTTCTATGATGGCCTTTTCCGCACTGTCCCAGTTCTCATCAGAGCCGATATATTTTTCATTATTCTCAGGATCTCTAAGCGATATCTGAGCAGTAAAATCCTCAAAACCCATTTTCTCTAGAACAAAGGTTGTAAGCTCTAGTGCATTCAGAAATTCATCCTTGACCTGATCTACTGTACAGAATATATGGGCATCATCTTGCGTAAATCCTCTTACTCTAGATAGTCCATGCAATTCTCCTGATTGCTCATATCTGTACACAGTACCAAACTCTCCTAATCTTAGAGGAAGCTCTTTGTACGATCTCGGTCTATGTGCAAATATCTCGCAGTGATGGGGACAGTTCATAGGCTTAAGCAAAAACTCTTCACCATCTCTAGGGGTCTTGATAGGTTGGAAACTATCTTCTCCATACTTCTCATAGTGACCTGAAGTAATATAAAGATCTTTGTGTCCTATATGCGGCGTCGCCACCATCTGATATCCTCTTTTCTCTTGTTGTTGCCTAAGGAAATTCATCAGTCTTTCTCTGATCTGTGTGCCCTTGGGTAACCACAGCGGAAGACCAGAACCGACCTTCTCTGAAAACATAAACAGTTCTAGCTCTTTCCCTAATTTTCTATGATCTCTCTTTTTTGCTTCTTCTAGCAGATGTAAATATTCTGTCAGCTCCTTCTGCTTAGGAAATGCTACACCGTATATTCTTGTCATCTGTTTTCTAGACTCATCTCCTCTCCAGTAAGCACCAGCAAGGCTCATGATTTTTACTGCCTTGATAGGAGACGTACTAGGTATATGGGGTCCTCTACAAAGATCTGTAAAGTTTCCTTGTGTGTAGAATGTTATCGTGCCATCTTCTAGATCATTAAGTAAGTCGAGCTTATACTCATCATCTTTTTCTGTAAAATAAGCAAGCGCGTCAGCCTTAGAAACTTCCTTACGTTCAAAAGTGTTTTTTTCCCTTGCAAGCTCTAGCATTTTATCTTCTATCTTCTTAAAGTCTGCAGGTGTAAGTACCTTGTCTCCAGTGTCTACATCGTAATAGAATCCTCTATCTATAGCTGGACCTATCCCAAACTTAGTTCCTGGCATCACCGCTTCTAGTGCCTCTGCCATTAGGTGAGCTGAGGAATGCCAGAATGTTGCTTTACCTTGATCATCCTTCCACGTATGTAGAGCAAGTTTTGCATCTTCTTTTATCGGTCTATTAGCATCCCACATTTCCCCATTGACACTTGCCGCTAATACGTTTCTTGCTAATCCTTCGCTTATAGTCTTAGCTATATCCATGGCAGACGAACCCTTATCATAAGCTCTTACTGCACCATCTGGAAAAGTTATATTTATCATCTTAACTTCTTTTCAGTTTTCTAATTTCTATTTGATAATTTTTACATGCCACTAGCTAGAAAATAGGTGACACGAGTTAGCCATTTTGTAGGATCTTTTTCTACACCTGGATCTGTAACATATTCTTCTATCATAGGGACATCTGATAATAGACCTCTGTCATTCATATAAGCTTCTATTGCATCATGCGCTGCAGTAGTACCATTATAATCTCCATAATAATCTACTCTCAGTCCGTTTTTTTCAGGAATAAGAAAACTTTCTAAGCCCTCTATATCTGTATCCTCTTTGACGGGAATACCTGCTGCCATATCTGCCGTTCCTGCTTTCATATCATATTTGTAAAATAAACCGCTAGGCATTCCATCCATCTCTAATTGTGATTCCCCTAACTTAGAAGCTATCGAGGAAAAATTAGTCGCATAGAATTGTTGGATACCTTTCATATTTACCTCCGCTCTCTTTATCAGATAACGTTTTTCTGGAACCAGCATTTCTTTGACAGTATACACACCATACTTTCCACTATTCCGCTCTTCTACTATACGCTTTATATTTTTTAAGCTAGCGTCATAATTCTTTTTTATATCTCCCTTGACCCCCATAACTAACATAATCCCTCTCTGCAGAAATGGATAATCATCACCAGAATCCATAGACCAAGAAACCTCCGTTTTACCTTTCTTTTCTTTCAGCTCGAAAAGTCCATAGGCAGACGATCCTCCCATATCTTCAAAAATCATTTTGGTCTTCAGTTTTTCGTTTTTTATAGACTCTACAATCTCCTGTGTTCCATTTCCTTGCAGCTCACTTTTCCAGGTAGACTTAGCCCCTACTCCTTGTTGTAACTGCGTATAACTGACTTGCATATCTGGATCATTCAGATTCCAAGAAGACCAGTTCTGCCATGCCGGAAGGTTGTTGATCTGATTAAAAACAAAGGAGGCAGGTGCATTTACATTCTGTGTCCTGGTAAGATTTAGATTCTTAGGTCCAATAGCACATAATCCCGCATAAATAAGAATCAAGACTAGTAGAATCAATAAAGGCCATTTCAAAAATCTCATATTAATTTCGTTTTTGTGTTATGTCGAACTGTAAAGCTATCTGGCGAAAAGCAACTCAGTTATCCTCGTTCTCTCACCTTCTTATACCATCTAGCCCCCAAAAATAGTAAAAACCCGAATAGGATGACAGATCCGAAAACAGAAATAGCCTGAATGGAATCTTTAAATACCGCTAGAAGCACAATAGCCAACAGAAATAATGTTGGCACTTCGTTCATTAGACGAAACTGAAATGCGCTCAAACCTGAATCTCCCAAGGCTAATTTGCCCATTACCCGTTTACAGTATAGATGATAACATGTCAACATAACAAGTAAAAAAAGCTTCGTATGCAACCAATTGTTCAGTCTCAACCACTCCATACCATGCACATACATCATTGCGATACCACATATCCATGTAATAACCATCGCAGGTGTCATAATAATCTTATAGACTCGCCCCTGCATTATCCTGAACTGAGCGATCAATATACTTCTCTCAGGTTCTGTCTTATCCATGGATTCCCTATGATATACGAACATCCGCACGAGGTAGAACAAACCTGCAAACCAAGCGACAAAACCTATAATATGAAAAACCTTAAAAAGATAAAAAGCAGTATTCATACCACAAAGATGAGTAAAAAATGAGTGTAATACAGATTAATAATTAGAGAATCTAGACATCATATAGTTTGTTGTGAAATAATACATAGTCGAATGGAGCATATGGATCAATGTTAAGCAAATTGAGAAAACTATTATCAGTATAAACTACTATACTTCTTCAAATCGATCTCAAATCGATGCTATTTTCATGAAGCATTGCCCCATAAAAATACGTATACCTCACTTGGATTACTCTAGAGTTTCTCATTGGAATATTTTTCTTTTAACCAATCATTCTACACTATCAAATAATAATTACTTGACTTACTTAAAAAGCAGTTTCCACTTCTTTTCTTATATTGCTTACACAGTAATAAAATGCTATGAAAAAAAGATTAATGATGCTAGGACTCCTCGTCCTAATTGGACTCCTTGCTTGTCAAACAGAAAATAATACAGTAGATAATACTGCCAATCGGCCCCATGACCCTTGGGTATTTAGATCCGTACTAGACAACCAAGCTAGGATGATCACTATAGCATTAGATAAAGATATATGGCTAGCTTATAATACCGAAAATGCAGCCCTGTACAAGGCGTGGAAAGGGGTAGTAAATTTTGAAGGAGCAGTATACAATCATGCACATGGGCCTCAACCCACAGCTGTAGGGGATACTTATTTTACAAACAAATACAAAACCCCCTGGGCACTCAAGAAAAATGGTAAAATGGTTCCAGCAGAAATTAACTATAAAGGGCATAAATTTGTCAATGGTGAAATAGAACTCATGTACGAAATAAGTGAGGAAGGGACAGAAAATAAAATTGACATAACAGAAAAAATACTATATTCAAAAGAGGAAGCAAATCATTTTCTGGAAAGAACTTTCTCCACAGAAAATCATGACCCCGGCTACACGGTAGAGTTCTCTACTAATACAGCTTCCATTATTACTAAGAGCCAGTATGAGGTAAGTGATAACTTTAGGTATACAACGGAAAAAAATTATCCTTACAAAGGGAAAGAGTTTTTAGAAATAGAAGGAGTGCTTACTTTAACATCAGGAACACCAGAAACAATCAAAACAAGAATTATACAAGCAACTTATCCAGACCCAAATATTTTAGAAGAATTTGATACACAAGATAGCAGCCTGCCGCCTGGTGCCATGCTTATTGCTAAGAACGATTGTAAAACCTGTCATAATAAGGTCAAAAAAACAATAGGACCATCCTACGTTGCCATTGCAAAAAAGTATGAGCATAATGATAATAACATCGCTATGTTATCTGGCAAAATAAAAAAAGGAGGAGCAGGTGTATGGGGACAACAAGTTATGACGCCGCACCCTGAAATTCCCAATAATGATCTTAAGGTAATGATAAATTATATATTTTCCCTAGCAGACTTTGAAGGGGTCTCTACTGCTATGCAAGAAATAAAATCTTTAGAGGAACCGTCTGAAGAAATAAATGGAGATGAATTACTTCCAGGTGTAGTCACCACTATTTACAAAATCCCACTAGGCACCGAAAAGATGCCTACAAATCTAGAAAACAAAAAACCCATCATGGCGGGAATCATGCCTAATTATGATAATGTAAACGGCGGGGATTTTTCCGAGCTAGAGGATAACTTTGCCTTGATAGGAGAAGGCTATCTTTCTATACCAGAGGACGGTGTATATGATATGAGAGTTTGGTCTGATGACGGATCTAAAGTTACGCTCAATGGTAAACTTATCTTGGATAACGATGGCCTGCACGGTACTGAAATGAAGGAAACGAAGCTAGGGCTGAAGAAAGGTTATCATCCCTTTAAAGTAGAGTTTTTCCAAGGCAGTGGCGGAAAATTTCTTGGATGGAATTACAAGCCAGAGCAAGATGATTTCTTTAGTGTGATTCCTACTCATCTACTCTATCATCACAAAAATCAGCAAGCTGTTATCGGCGATCTTTCCTTACCCATGTCTGTGGTAACAAAAATTCCAGGCGATAAATATGCTGTTGCGGATGTACATCCGGCATTTACGTTGAGTCAGGCAAGACCAGATGACTTTAAACCTAAGGTGGGCGGTATGGATTTTCTTCCGGATGGCAGAATGGTGATCAGCACCTGGGATGCTATAGGTGGAGTCTATCTAGTAGATGGCGTGCAGTCAGGAGATCCAGCTAAGATGACGGTTAAGCAAATTGCGAGCGGTATAGCGGAACCGCTAGGGGTAAAGGTAGTAGATGGAGAAATTTACATCATGCAAAAACAAGAGATTACGCATCTTGTGGATAACAACAATGATGACCTTATAGATGAGTATAGGACGCTGTGTAATGACTGGGGCGTATCCGCTAATTTCCATGAATTCGGCTTCGGACTAGAAGAAAAAGATGGTTATCTATATGCTAATCTCGCAACGGGTATTCAGCCAGGAGGTGCAGGTGTAGAAGTCCAGCCTAAGGATAGAGGGTCTTGTGTCCGTGTCAATATTAAGACTGGTAAGATGGAACGTGTCGCCAACGGTCTACGTACACCCAATGGAATAGGACTAGGCTATAATGATGAATTATATATCGCAGATAATCAGGGAGACTGGCTGCCTTCTAGTAAGATCGTTCAACTTACGGATGATGCGTGGTTTGGCTCTAGAGCTGTAGATTTTGAGGGTACCGCTGATCTTGAGGAAACATTACCACTGGTATGGCTGCCGCAAGATGAGATAGGGAATTCTCCTTCTACCCCTTCTTACCTAAACATAGGGCCTTACAAAAATCAGATGATACATGGTGAGGTAACACATGGTGGTGTCAAAAGAGTTTTCGTAGAGGAGGTAGCAGGAAAACTACAAGGCTGTGTATTTAGATTTATCCAAGGTATAGAGGCAGGTGTCAATAGACTAAAGTGGGGACCAGACGGCGCACTCTATGTGGGTGGAATCGGTAATCCTGGGAACTGGCAACATACAGGGAGATTGTGGTATGGATTACAACGACTTGCCTATAATGAAACCTCCGTGTTCGAGATGCTAGCTATCCGAGCCAAGACTAATGGTGTAGAAATAGAACTGACAGAAGCACTAAGACAAAATGAAGGATGGAATATCTCCGACTACGAAGTTAAGCAGTGGTATTACAAACCTACTGCAGCTTACGGTGGACCAAAACTCGACGAGAAAGCGCTGAATATAAAATCTGTAAGTGTATCCGCTGACCGCAAAAAAGTTTTCCTAGAATTAGATGGCATGAAGGAAAATCATGTTGTCTATGTACGACTCAACAATCATTTTGTTAGTGCACAAGGCAATTCATTATGGGCTGCAGAAGGATGGTATACCATGAACCATATTCCTAAGAATAATCTAGGTACAGTACTTCCACCGAAAACACCTAAGGCAAACAATACACTTTATGCTGCAGAAGAAGCAGCAGGTTGGAAACTATTATTCGATGGAAAAACCATGGATGAATGGAAAGGTTTCAAGAAAGATAAGACAAGTGACAAGTGGAAGGTTGTCAATGGAGAAATACATTTTGATCCTAGTATAGCAGGAGATGGCGGCGATATTATGTCAAAAGATGAATACGAAAATTTTGAGCTAGCGCTAGAATGGAAAATACAAAATTGCGGAAATAGTGGTATATTCTTTAATGTAGTAGAAGATGAAAAATACGATCAGCCCTACTCTACTGGAATAGAGATGCAGATACTAGATAACACCTGTCATCCAGATACAAGATTTGTTACCCATCGAGCCGGAGATCTTTATGATATGATCGCCACTAAATATGTCACCGTTAATCCTGCAGGTCAATGGAACAAAATAAAAATTATCTCTGATCAAGGCAAAGTGCAGTTCTGGATGAATGGCTATGAGGTCGTAGATTTTGAGATGCATAATAAAGAGTGGACGAAGATGATAGAGAACAGTAAGTTTAAGGGATGGGATGGTTTCGGTCTCGCGAAGAAAGGACATATCGCATTACAAGATCACGGTGACAAGGTATGGTTCAGGAATATTATGATAAGGGAGTTGTAGAAAAAATATATTAGAATATAAAGTATAAGATTACTGAATAGATCATTTAAGATGCATCAAAACAGTCAAGTTTGATTACTGTTCGTAGCATCATATCGCTCGGATTGTTCTGTATACTTAACATTTTTCTTAATTTATCGTC
>ENA-ORXR01002627-ORXR01002627.1-marine-metagenome-genome-assembly--contig:-NODE-2627-length-16869-cov-15.980884_pt1 | contig 16869 bp, 18 predicted proteins | sample MGYA00237866_ERZ511479 | MGnify/ENA metagenome assembly ERZ511479 | reverse complement strand
TTTTACCAAGACTTGCATATATCAATTTTATTGTTGAATCTTGCGGCGAAAATAACGTTCTTCATACATTTCAATATCGCCCGAATGAGGACTTGTGCGATTGCCTGTTTTCACCTTTTGTCTTGCAAATAATAAGGCAGAAAGTGAGGGCAAGTTCAAACGAATAAGTCCTGATTTGTGGAGTTTTGAAATAAACCGATACGGATAAAATACTAATGGTTCTTCGAGCATCTCACCAAGATGTTTGGAGAACCTATTTTTGTCTTATACAAGTTATTTGACATCATTTGGAAATCATTCAACGAAAATAAATATAAAAATATTCAAAAAAATAGGCATGTTTAATTTTCGTACAAAAGTAGTTGACACTTTTTTTGAAATGTAAAATAATAAATTTAAAATGTAAAAGTACCGATAGTACGCATATAAACATTCGTGTTTTTTTTACTTTTTAATACATTGAAAATCAAATAAATAAAAAAATATGTTCGTTTCACGTCCTACAACTTTTACATTTTACATTTAGTATTTTACATTTTACATTTATTTTAAAAAAAAGCAAAAGTGTCCACTACATTTCTAAACATGCCAAAAAATGTGACCAAATGATTAATTCGCTGTCTCTATGTCAACTTTTCAAAAAATAAGTGGACAGTAAGTTAATTTGACATAAATGATTCGGCTTAGTTGGCAGATAAACAACCTCCTTATCCGCCAACTATGTACGAGGTTTTTTCGTCTTAATTGATTTAAATAAAATTCATAATAATAAAAACATTTTGATGATAAAAATGACATCAAACAAAACAAAAACCATCCAACCCGGTGAATTTGAAGCACATACGCATTGGTATCCCAAAGCGTTCAACGCCACTATTCACCCGATGATTAGCTTCTTTCTCAATTTGGGACAAGAACGCATCATCACGCGCTACTGCCACATGCACCCTCAAGTGAATGGCGACAAACTCCGCGAAATTCTCAACCACCGCGCCAAATATTTCCTTTGGGCGGGGGCAGATTTGCTCAATGTCACCTCCGCAGGCGGCAAGCGACAAATGGTCGTCATTGAAAATAACTCTTGCCCATCGGGTCAAAAGTCGATGCCTTTGGTCGATGACAACCAAGAGCAAGGCAGTTATCGCCTGTTGGTCGAGCGTACTTTTAAACCTTATCTCAAAAATCTGAGAATGAAGCTAAAAGGCGGATTGGCAGTCATTTATGATAAAAATCCAATGGAGGCATCCGGCTATGCCGAAGTCATCGCGGATGTGATGCAAGAGCCGGTTCACTACGTCTCATTTCATCAAGACGACCCCGACCCGTCGGTCAAATTTGAGGAAGGCATCATGCACATTCGCAACGATGCGGGAGAGTGGTTGCCCATTCGTGCTGCCTTTCGTTACGTCACACAAAAGCCCTGGAATCGACTGCCGCTACATACCAAGACACGTATTTTGAACCCCGTAATTGCTTGCCTGTCAGGAGGTCGTAACAAAATGGTCGCTGCCAAAGCCTACGACATCTTCAATGCAGAATTGCAGGAACACGGACTCAAAATCAACATGCCCGAAACGATTTGGGATGTCAGCAAAAACGAAGTGCCGCTTTGGGTACGGAAAATGGGCGGTCATGCCGTCGTCAAAGTGCCGTACTCCAATGCCGGACAGGGCGTTTACACGATTGTCACCGAAGATGAGTTGGAACAATTCATGGAATTGGACTTTGATTACGACCTATTTATCGTCCAAAGCCTCATCGGAAATTCCAACTGGAGTAGCACCACCGCTGCCGGAAAACTCTACCATGTCGGCACGATTCCCAATGCAAAAAACCAAACTTTTGTCGCCGATATTCGTATGATGGTTAGCTCTACTCCGCAGGGAATCAAGCCTTTATGTACTTATGCGCGTCGGGCCGCCAAGCCGCTTGTTGACCACATTCAGGAAGGGGCAGACAGTTGGGAGATGCTCGGTACCAACCTCTCCTTCAAGCATGAAGACGGCTCTTGGGGCAGCGATACCAACCGCCTCGTCTTGATGGACAGGCGCGATTTTAACAAACTCGGTGTAGGACTTGACGACCTTATCGAAGCCTATATTCAGACCGTCCTTTCTATGGTTTCCATAGACAAAATGGCGCAAACACTCGTCAATAAACAAGGAAAATTCAGAATGAGATTATTCAAAAGTCTCAATGATGATCCGGGTTTGTTGGACGAAATTATGAAGTAACATTTTTTGTACAGACGACTTTAGCCGTCTCAAGACAGCTGACGGCTAAAGTCGTCAGTACAGGTTCAAATTATGGAAACATATAAATTACTCATACTGACCGACCATAAAAACCACAGTTCGGAAAATTCCCTCTACGCACTTGCACGCGCCATGTACGCGCACCCGCGTAGTGCCTGTGTAGATGTCGCTACGCGAAATTTGCAGGAAAATGCAGATTTTTTTTCGGGAAAAACCAAACAAATTACAGTAAATGAGGTGGATGAAAATTTTCAATTTGATGAGGAAGGTAAGGCATTTTTCACCAATCAAAAAAATGTATCTGCCGATGATTACGATTTAATTTGGTTGAGAATGCCACCGCCATTAGCGGAGTCATTTTTATATTTTTTAGAAAAAAAATTACCTAAACCACTCATTATCAATTCGCCCAAAGGAATTTTGGAAGCGGGTAGTAAAGAATTTCTGTTGAATTTTAAGGAACTTTGTCCGCCCATGAAAATGTGTAGGAGTGTGGAAGATATTATTCAATTCAAAAGTCAATTCCCGATTGTCCTCAAACCGCTACGCGAATATGGCGGCAAGGGCATCGTCCGAATAGACGGAGAACGAGTGTGGCAGGGCAGAGACGAAATTGATTTCGACACATTTATTCAACAAATTCAGCTGGAAAACATTGAATATCTTGGCGTGAAATTTCTCAAAAATGTTTCGCAAGGCGATAAACGTATTGTGGTGGTCAATGGGCAAATTATGGGCGCGTCATTGCGGCTTCCGGCACAAGATTCATGGCTTTGTAATGTAGCACTCGGCGGTAGTTCTAACGTCACAAAAGTAAATTACGATGAAATTCATATTGTACAAGCTATTGATAAATTATTATCAGGAATGGGCGTTGCGATGTATGGCGTTGATACACTTGTAAATGATGAAGGAGTACGTGTTTTATCCGAAATAAACACAACAAGCATCGGTGGTTTACCTCAAATTCAGACCATGACCGGACAGCCTGTTGTCGAAAAAGCGGCAGGTTTGATTTGGGATTATTTTTTAAAATATAAATTTAAGTAATTGATTAGCAACATAAAAGAAAATATAGAAATCATCAGTAAACTTGATGTCACACAAGCTCCCAAAGGCGCGATTACTCGTTATTGGTTGCACTTGCTCAATGATGGAATGGGCGTGCCTATCCACGTTCCGATTATCGTAGCGCGAGGTTTTGAGGATGGAAAAACCGTGGGCTTGACCGCTGCCGTACATGGCAACGAACTCAATGGTATTCCCGTTATCCAACGAATATTTAATGAAATTGATGTCACAGAATTAAGGGGTGCGATAGTTGGTGTTCCGGTTATTAATGTGCCTTCATTACTTCGCAAAAAGCGACGTTTTTTGGATGGTGTTGACCTCAATCACATCATGCCGGGAAAGGCTGATGGCACAGTCAGTCAGGTATATGCCTGGCGTATCGTGGAGCGAATAATTAAGGAATTTGATTATCTGGTTGACCTACATACGGCGAGTAACGGGCGGGTAAATTCCTACTACATCCGTGCAGATATGGAGGATGATACGGTCAAGAAAATGGCACTTTTGCAAAATGCACAAATCATCGTCCACAACCCGCCAAATGACGGTACGCTACGCGGCACGGCAGACGACATGGGCATCCCCGCGATTACGCTTGAAGTCGGTAATCCCAACCTTTTTCAAAAAGGCATGATACGCGATGGCTTGACCGGAATCCATAACCTTTTAGGGCATTTCGGTTTCACGGATTGCGAGGTCGAAGAACATAGCGATGACACGGTTTTGTGCAAAAAATCTTATTGGATTTATACTGATATGGGCGGTTTGTTGGCGGTACATCCGAAGGTCACGGAACTCGTAAAGAAAGGTGATTTGATAGCTACAGTACGCAATATTTTCGGTGATGTGGTCAAGGAATATTTCGCGCCGGAAGATGGTATTATCATTGGAAAAAGTGTTAGTCCAATCAATCAGACGGGAGCGAGGATTTTGCATTTGGGTATTCTGAAATAAAAACTTACTTTTAAATTTTATATAAATAATTCATGAAGCAATACTGGACAAATCGCTACGAAACCGAACAAACGGGTTGGGACATCGGCTACGTTTCTACACCGATTAAGATGTATTTTGACCAAGTGACAGACAAAAATTTGCGTATTCTCATTCCGGGGGCAGGGCGCGGATATGAAGCAGAATATTTATATCAGATTGGTTTTCAGTGCGTTGATGTATTGGATATTTCGAACTTGCCTTTGTTGGAATTAAGTGAGCGTGTGCCTGATTTTTCAAAAAACCAACTGATACAAGGCGATTTTTTTGACCACAAAGGACAATACGATATTGTCGTCGAACAGACCTTTTTTTGCTCCTTCCCTCCTACCCCACAGCTTCGTACCGCTTACGCGAAAAAGATGTATGAGCTTCTCAAACCCAAAGGCAAACTCGTTGGTCTGTGGTTCAATATGCCACTGACAGGTGATATGGAAAAACGCCCTTTTGGTGGCTCGAAAGAAGAATATTTGGGTTATTTTTCGCCTCTTTTTGACATAAAAACATTTGAACCTTGCCACAATTCTATACCGCCACGCGCCGGAAATGAATTATTTGGAATTATGATAAAACACTGACAGTTAGTCTATAAGGTATTATAAAACAAAAAGCCCCTTCAAAAACCATCATCCTTTCCTTATCTGTGATAATTTTCTGAACAGATGTAGTACAATTTTTCAAATTGCTCTCATTGCGACCGTAATGATAAAGAATTGTGCTATTGCTTCCAAAACAAAAACACATAGTATATATTTTTTATATTTTTCAAAAGATACGTAAAAAAAATTTCATTTTAATATCAATTTTATACAAAAAATTGTACTTTTGAATGTTGTTTTCATTTATTCAATAAATGTCTATTTGATTTTTTTATGTACACCAAAGCATCCTTTTTTGATTTTTGTACGTCTTTTGTTATGTTGTATAGTAAAATAATGTTTTTAAACATTTATATATATTCATTTATTCACCCTTAACCTATTTTAAAGGCTGCTACTCACCACATAAAACTAAAAACAGTTTATGTTTTTATGTAATATTATGTTACATTTGTATTTCTTATCATAACTAATTGAAAGTATATTACATTCGATATTCAAGCATGTTCCGATAGTCATCATCCACATTTTCGCTTGAATTTCGTTGGTATCAATTTAAAACTATTCACTTTTTTTAATCTGTTAGGCTTTGGATGATTTTTTGGATGTTAGATAAAATCTATTGATAATCAATTTATTATTAATAAATAATATCATTTTTTACAAAAAATAATATTCGATATATTTATATTCAAAATCTGACAATGGGATTTACCCTCAAATAACCAAACCAGGTACTATGTTGACTTTTGGACTATCAAAGACAGGAAGAAAGTGCTTATTACTATTAATAACGGCAATATTTTCTTTCGCCCAACTCGCTGCACAAAGCGAAGTTAGAGATTACACACTTATTTTAAAGAACAAGAAACACCTACCGGAGGCATGTTTAGAATTATCGGCAGAAAAGCATCTGTCATTGAGGCATGAATTGACAGAAGGACGATATTATGTTCTTCTTCAATTTTATGACATACCTACCGCTACTCAAAAATCAGCTATAAAAGCTGCGAAAATTAGGCTGTTGGACTACATACCCAACTATGCTTATACTGCATCCATTCCTGCAAATATTACTCCGCAGGAATTGGAGAATCTTGGCGTGAGAACTGTCACAAGCCAAGAAGTAGAGGATAAAATAGTGGCAGAGCTTCAGGTTGATTTACAAACCCAAACGGATAATGACATCATCATTCATCTGTACGAAACAGCTACAACTTTCAAGGCATTGAAAGCAATCGGCAAACATGGTATTGTTGCGGAACGATCCGGCAAACACAGCTATCTCGAAGCCCGTGTCAATTTCCAACAGCTTCTCACGCTTGCCCAATTACCTTTTGTCCAATACATTGAGCCGATAGGCGAACCAGAAAAATTGCTGGGTACACGCTCTAAGTCTGTGCGAGGCAATTATTTGAATTCTGCTCTCGGAGGCGGATTGAAGGGGGAAGGTGTAACAGTAGGTGTTGGCGATGGAGGTTCGGCAGCACATATTGATTTCACAGGCAGAACGATTAATCAAGTACAAGAAAGTAATTTGCAAGATGATAACCATACTAATATGGTAGCAGGTATGCTCGGCGGCGGTGGCATATTGCGTCCGCGCGTGAAAGGTATTGCGCCTATGGCAGAAATCATTTTGGATACAGGAAGTGATATATTGTCAGATAGCAGTTTGACCGCCAATGTAGCTGCGGGTATGGTTTTGACCAATAATTCTTATGGAATCGGTGAAGGTGGTGCTTATTCCACTTACAGCAAAAGATACGATGACCAGCTTAAAAAACATCCTCAATTAATGCACGTTTTCTCAGTGGGAAATTCGGGAAAAAACACTCAACCCGGTTATCCACAAGGCTACAACACGGTATTGACACACGGGCAAAGCTCGAAAAACAGTATCGGAGTAGCGGGGATTAATCATTATAATGAGTTGTATCCCAGTTCGAGTCGTGGTCCCACAAAAGACGGTCGTCTCAAACCTGAGATTTCAGCGATCAGTTTCGGTTTTGTATCCCCCGGAACAAACAATGGTTATGACAATGGCTATGGTACGAGCTTCGCCGCACCGCAGGTAACGGGTGGTTTGGCATTGCTGTACGAACATTATCGCAATTTGCATGGTACAGATCCTCCGGCAGCATTAATGAAGGCAATTATCTGCAATACCGCTACCGATATTGGCAATCCCGGACCGGACTATACTTATGGTTTTGGCAAACTTAATTTGCGTAAAGCAAAAGCAGTATTAGATAATGCCCAGCATTTCGACGGACAAATTGCCGAGCAACAAACACAAAATCGAACGATCAGCGTCCCACCCAATCTGAATGAATTAAAAATCATGCTCTATTGGCCCGATACCAGTGCTACTCTTATGTCAGATATAGATTTGGTTAATGACCTTGATATTCGAGTCATTGCACCCAACAATTATGTCTATCTACCTCTTGTTCTCAATCCTCATCCTGATAAAGTAGCCGAGCTTGCTCTTCCTCATGTTGATAGGGTCAACAATATTGAGCAGGTAGTCATATCCAATCCGGTACCCGGCAACTATACCATCAATGCCAGTGCTTATCGTGTTCCCTATACCCCACAAGAGTTTTATGTTACTTACGAATTTGTAAGTCCCGGAATTACGATTACAAGCCCGACATCCGGTGAGTCGATACCCGGTGGTGGTTCGACCAATTATTATTTTGAATGGGATTATGAAGGGGCAGATGACTATGATAATGACGGACAATGTGAGGATTTTACCATCGAATATTCAGCCGACGATGGCAATACTTGGTCTGTCGTTAATGATACCATTGACGGCAATGTGCGTATTTTTAAATGGAATAAAACCGAACTCGTTGGTATCAATAGCCCAGATATATTGGTGAGAATATCGAAAAATAACACGCCCTACTCAGATACCGTTGAGCAAGTCTGTCAATTATATGACTTTGTTAGTAGGGCAAATTTTTCGATTACACCACTTTGTAATGATGAAATATTATTTGAATGGAAAAAAATAGACGGCGCGGTTTCTTATGAATTATTTGAATACAATAGTGGTGACCAATTCGACATCAATACACCTACGATGGACACTTCAATTGTAGTTCAGTATGATTATGATAATGGTAAAAAGTGGTTTGCGGTAAAAGCCGTGTATCCTAATAATAATCATAGTATTATGTCTGATGCCGAGTTATTTGCACCACCTCTGCCGACGGCTACCACTTCTTGCCCCCCTTCCTCTCCTTCTGCTCTTACGTATTCGACAGGGCAATATCATGTTCAATTTGAATGGGAGGAAGCTACCGATGATTCTGGTGTTATCGGCTATGCCATTTATACCAACAATGTTCCTGTTGATACCGTAACGGTTTTAGATTACACATTGCATGACCTCACACCGGGTGTCAATATCGAATATTGTGTTCGCGCCATTGATGAACATGGTAATGAATCTGACCAGAACTGTTTTTCGACCAGTACATTGAGTCAAGATTTTTGTAATCAGGATGTTTTATTCGTTACAAATGGCAGAACACTATCTGACAATGAAGCTATCATATACGAACATCTACAAAGCATTGATTATCACATTTTTACAACAAATAAAGATATTTTACAAAATATGTTGTGGGATAAAAACTGGACGGTCATCATCTCGCCGGAAGCTCGGATATCAACTACCGACATATCACTTTTTGACGATGTTCCACTTTTCGTTATGAATTTTGAGATGCTCAATGATTTCAGCCTATCATCAGGCAGTGCCTCCGTTATTGGCAAGACTGTCAACATTGCAAGCCCATATCATCCGGCTGCTGCCGGCATGTCTGGCGAATTTGATTTTTATATCGGTGATTATCTATTGAAAGGAGCAGTTGATGTAGCTCCCGATGCCGTACCAATTACGACCTATCAAAATATTTCGAAAATACTATTCACTTACGAAGCAGGAAGTACAATGCGATACGGCAGAACTGCCCTTCAGAGGCGAGTGAGCTTCCCACTGGAAGACGACCATATAGAGCATCTTTCTTCAAAAGCATGGATATTGCTTGATGCCGCTTTATCGTGGGTAGCAAACTGTACACTTGAGTCACCTGAACCTTTATCGGATGTAGTATTGACACCGGGCTTCACTCATATCAATGTAGCGTGGGACACATCCTTAGTCGCCGCAGATGTTGAAGAATATGCTATCTATCTTGATAATGTCCTCGTTGGCACTACGGAAGATAATAAATTTGTTATCAATAATATATCACCATCAAGAATATATAAAGTCAGCTTGACGGCTATCAATACAAGAAGTGTTGAATCCACACGAATGTATGAATATACCACTACACTCACCTGTAAAGACCTCGAACTGTATGTGTGGCTGGAAGGCGCATTGCATGATCAGCCGACCAATTTGATGCGTACCGATTTGGGCTTCAGGAATCTACTGCCCGGACAAATGAACGCGGACAGTCAAGCAGTTGCTGTAATGAAACATCCTTATCATTTAAACCCTTGGAGTTATTTTGGCACAGAGTCCATATCTTCTTATGGTGAGCATATTGTGGATTGGGTTTTGGTATCTTTCAGGACAGCTCCTCAAAAGCAGAGTGAGGTATTTCAACTGGTCGGTTTATTATCCGAAGACGGTTCTATTCAGTTTCCGCGTTCCTGTGTCAATTACGAATTTACTGTACCGGCATATATCGTCATCGAACATCGCAACCACATTGCTGTCATGTCTCATGTGCCTGTAAGCATCAGCGACCACAAAATTTATTACGATTTTAGAAATAAAAATGCTTACACTATAAATGGAGCAGGGCAAAAACTACTTCCATCCGGTGTTTTTGCCATGTATGCCGGTGATTGCGAACAAAGAAACGACGTAGGCGGTCATCAGGTAGATGGCGGTGACAAAAGCCCCTGGCAATTAAACAACGGCAATTTTAATTTCTACGCTCCAGAAGACATGAATCTGGACGGGGATATCAATGGTGTTGACAAACAACTCTGGTTCTCTAATAATGGTGTATATTCAAGCGTACCGCGATAACCACGTCACGAATAAACACCAATAAGTCAACCGCTATTCTGTATCGTACAGAGTAGCGGTTCTTTTTTTCATGCCTTCAAAAGTCAATATTTTTCAGTAACTTTGGTGAGAAAATAATCGCCTTTTACGTAATATATTTAGTAGCGATATTGAAAATGTCTAACTGTGAATTGGTTTATTCTACTGTCTATTTTCTCACAATTTCAATTTGATTTTATAAAATAATTTTACGATATTTGTAAAATAATTTTCATTTCCATGAAACTAATTGTACGAAAAACTGAAGAAGAATTTGAAGCGGAAATTGTTGAGGTGAATGATGATGATTTTTTAACGGTTAAAAAATCTGGTCAATTTGGATTTAATTGGGATGAAGAACGACAGTATCAAGTCTTTAAAATTGTAAAAACTAACGAAGAAGACGCTATAATTCATGGACTTATATCATTGATAGACATTCCCAATGAAATGAGAATCCATATTAGCTTAATTGAAAATTCGAATGATAATAAGGGGAAAAATAAAAAGATAGATAGAGTTGCGGGTTGTCTTTTGGCTTTTGCAGTAGGAGTTGCATTTGAAAAAGGGTATTCGGGCTTTACTTCACTTGTACCGAAAACTGAATTAATTGGATTGTATGTTAATAAATATGGTTTTAGTCAGTACGGCAGACAATTAGCTATTGAGACAGAGGATGCTATTCAACTCATTCAAAAATATTTGTAATGAAAAAATACGAAAAAATATATACTGAATTACGCAAGCAATACAGCGACGAGGAGATAGTAGATTCGATGCTCATTCCTGCAGATTTGACAGATGCAGAACGGAAAGAATTGGCGAATGAAATGCGCGAAATTAGAATGAAAAGTTTGCGAGAAACAACTGAACATCAACAAATTTTATCGGATGTCATGCGACTTCGTTTTCAAATTGAAAATTACCTAAAAAAAGAGCCGTTTTCAACACAAAAAACATTCGGTCAATATCTGAAAGAATATATTAGAATTGTTAAAAAATCAAGACAAGAAATCGCGGAAGATTTATCTATTCATTACACCAAATTAAGCCGAATTATTAATGATAAAGAAGAACCGAATGTGGAATTAAGTTATCGTTTGGAGAAACATTCCAGTAAATTAATCGCAGCAGAATTGTGGTGGAAATTAATCATCAAAAAACAAACATATTTAATTTCACGAGATGTAGAAACCAGAAAAATAGAATATTTGAAAGTGAAAAATCAAATCAGAGCGTAAATGACAAAACGAAAAAGAAGTATTATAAAATATTTTCTAATTTTCCTACTCTTGGTGGGTGTGGTGGTGGCGTACTTCGGGTACGAATTCTACCAAAAAATATTCGGTAGCGGAGTCAATTTAAAAGGACAACAAAGCGCGTGGTTGTATGTCGAAAAAGGCAGTGGTTCGGATGCCGTTTTGCGAACGATAGAAGAAGCCGGATATGTCAAAGACATGGACTTACTACGATGGGTAGCAGAGCGGAAAAACTTTGCCAATCACGTTTATCCGGGACGATACAAGCTCCACAACGACATGAGTATCAATAGCTTACTCGACCTTTTGCGTTCGGGTTCACATACGCCATCGAAGGTGACATTCAGTCTTGCACGAACCGCCGAAGACCTTGCCGGAAAAGCCACTCGCAACATTCAGACGGACTCTGTCGAACTTCTTAAATTGCTCAAAGACACCAACACTCAGACCAAGTACGGCTTTAATAAAAATACGTATTTGGCGATGTATATTCCGAATACTTATGAGTTCAATTGGGCGACAACCGCAGAGGATTTCGTAGAGCGTATGGCAAAAGAATACAAGCGTTTTTGGACAAATGACCGCAAGGCGAAAGCCCAAAAAACAGGCTTGACTCAATCTGAAATATCCACACTGGCAGCCATCGTACAAGCCGAGACCAATATGGCGAAAGACCGTCCTCGTATTGCAGGCGTGTATATGAATCGCTTGGAGCGTGGCATCCCGCTCGAAGCTGACCCGACACTCGTGTATGCGCTCGGCGATTTCACGATTAAGCGAGTACTCAACAAACACAAAAAAATCAAATCGCCTTATAATACGTACATGAATAAAGGCTTGCCGCCCGGACCAATTCTCTTGCCTTCGATTCCATATATTGATGCCATTTTAAATTACGAAAAACACGATTATATATTTTTCTGTGCCAAAGAAGACTTTTCGGGCTACTCCAATTTTGCAAAAAACTACTCTCAACACCTCAAAAATGCAAGGAAATATCAGCAAGCACTCAATAAGCGGAAAATTTATAGGTAACGTGGCAGAGCCACTAACATTGTTTAATTGTTTCGCTACGCTGATTGTTTGACTGTCAAATGATCTTTTTTTGCGAAGCAAAAAACCGTAATAACAATTCAACAATCAAGCAATTTAACAATCACAAATTTAGCCTGAAACTCAACTTTTACTAAATTTGCACAAGAATTGGTGAGCAAGGCACTAAAGGGTATTTTATTTGATTTTTTTCTACCAAACCCTGAAAGTTTTAAAAATAATAATTATCTTTGCGACCCGCTTCTGAAAAGAGCATTATTTTCATTGAAAATCTGAATACAAAATTGGCTCTGTAGCTCAACTGGATAGAGTACCTGACTACGGATCAGGAGGTTCCAGGTTCGAACCCTGGCAGAGTCACCATTATTTTAATGACAAATGTGAATTTTATTCAATGTTTGTCATTCAACATTAGAATAAATTATGTCTAAAGTTTGTCAACTAACCGGTAAACGTCCGGTTTCGGGTAACAACGTTTCACACTCAAAACGTAAGACCAAGCGTCGTTTTGTACCAAATGTACATAAAAAACGTTTTTTTATTCCCGAATTGAACAAGTGGGTATCTTTGAAGTTATCTACTAAAGCGATGCGTAATATCAACAAATTGGGCATCTATGCTTACCTCCAAAGACTAGAGCGTAAAGGTGTAGATATTGGCATCAAATTAAAATAATTTTTAGATAAATGAGAACGATTATTCATTCCATTCATCACTCAACATTTAATATATACGCCTCATGGCTAAGAAAAGTAAAGGTAACAGAATACAAATCATCCTTGAGTGTACCGAACACAAAACAAGCGGTATGCCCGGTACTTCGCGTTATGTAACGCAGAAAAATCGTAAAAATACGCCAGACCGTTTGGAGATTAAAAAATATAACCCTATCTTAAAGAAATATACTGTTCACAAAGAAATTAAATAATTGTGTGACTGTTTTTTATTCAAAATTCATTCATTCAACATTCAAAATTAGTCAATCATGGCAAAGAAAGTTTCTAAGAACTCAAGAGTCGGGCAAAGAGCTGCTAACGCAGGTTCGGGTAAAGACTTCGTAAAAGTAGTCAAAGCTATTAAAGATCCCGTTTCTGGAAAATACACCTACAAACAACAGATAATTCATAAGGATTCAGTCAAAGAATTTTTTGCAAAAACAAAATAATTCACACCGGATTTTGATAAGATATATTTTAACAGGCTTCTCTTTTTGAGGGAAGCCTTTTTTAGGTTAATGATGCGAATAATGAATGATTGTTTTAATACTGAAATGTAATAATGCGATAATTTGTAAAATTTATTCATTCAAAATTCATTCATTCAAAATTCATTCATTCAAAAATGAGCGTATTCAGTAAGTTTTTCAACAAAGAAAGAAAAGAAGACCTTGATAAAGGGCTTGAGAAAACCAAAGCTGGTTTTTTTGACAATATTTCCCGCGCCGTAGCCGGAAAATCTAAAGTTGATGAGGAAGTTCTCGACAATCTCGAAGAAGTATTAATCGCTTCGGATGTCGGTGTAGAAACGACTATCAAAATCATCGGACGCATAGAGGAGCGCGTAGCACGTGACAAATATGTGAATACGAGCGAATTGAATGAAATCTTGCGAGATGAAATCGTACAAATACTCACCGAAAATAATACCGAAGACCTTGATGATTACGACCTGCCATCCGAAAGTCGCCCTTGTGTGATACTCGTAGTCGGAGTCAATGGTGTTGGTAAAACCACCACAATCGGCAAACTCGCTCACCAATATCACAGCAAAGGATTATACGTAGTACTCGGAGCAGCAGATACTTTTCGTGCTGCTGCGGTTAGTCAGCTCAAAATCTGGTCAGAGCGTGTAGGTTGTGATTTTTATAGTAAAGGTATGAACACTGACCCTGCTGCGGTGGCTTATGAGACCGTCAAATATGCCGAAAAGCGGGGCGCAGGTGTTGTCATCATCGACACTGCCGGAAGGTTGCATACCAAAGTTGGTCTGATGAAAGAGTTGACCAAAATCAATCGCTCCATCGGCAAAGCCTTAGATGGTGCGCCACACGAAGTACTCCTCGTACTCGATGCTTCTACCGGACAAAACGCTGTGGAGCAAGCCAAGCACTTTACCAAAGCCACTGACGTAACCTCGCTCGCCATGACCAAGCTCGACGGAACAGCCAAAGGCGGAGTCGTTATAGGTATTACGGATGAGTTTAAGATTCCGATTAAATACATCGGTGTCGGCGAAAAAATCAATCATTTGCAGATATTCAACAAACGCGAATTTGTCGATTCTTTCTTCAAGCAGTAAACACGTTCTTAGACTTTTCCCTCGAAGTTATTTGTTTATTTGTCATTCGTTTATTAACTTTACAATCTATCGCCGTAAATAACGAGGAAAAAGGAACAAAACACAAATAAATATATATTCCGTTCCGAATTAAACAAAACATGAAACGTTTTATCAATTATATTTTACATGATTCTTCTGTTGAAACAGATATGATAGTGGGTTTGTTACTCACTTTATCCGGTTTTGTATTGGCAATCGTGCTTTCTTTTAAGACATCAGGCAGTTTTTTATTCATTATTGGAATTGTTTTGCTTGTACTTGGTTTGTTGATGTACGGACGTGCACTCTACAAAGCATTTAGATAGAAACCTACGAAAAAGATTTAACTCCATTAATTTGCCTTGCATTTAATTACTCCCTTCTTCAAAATTAGGATAATCTCTCATATTTTTCAAAGTTTTTTTATACGCATATTAAATCGTTACATCAAGCTATAAAACAACGATTTATTTATGTCACAAATCAATGTTATTTCAACTTGTTTTTTTAAAAACACGTCAAATTCCCTATACACATGCAACTTTTAGTAGGTACATCCCGTCTAAACAACCGAAACGTCAGTAAACTCCTGATTAACAATTTGTACAGCATTACAATTTATTATTATCTATTTTTCTAATCAAAAATCAAAACTCATGAAAAAAGTTTTAAACTACTTATTCTCAGTTTTTACTTTTGTGCTTCTGCCTACGGCGTTTTCATTTGCACAAGTTAACCCTGATTGTTCCAATGGTGTAGAAATCTTGGATTATACACCTTTAGATGGTAGTACTGATGCCGTAGCGGACATTAATGCCGCAGGTTTGACGCTTGCAGGTTCTGCTCTTACCGTTACCAATACCTTCAACGGAAGTGCTATCGGTGACGAAGATACCGTAAATGACGATCACCTTACAGGATGTGTTGGACCCAAACTTGGTGTTCGAGGTTCTCTAAACTCTGCCGACAACATGACGACGACTTACTCTTTTTCTGACCCTTTAGATGATTTTTGTTTCAGGTTAGTTGACATTGACAGAAACGATGAAATTATAGTTAACGGTAGCCTTAGCGGTGTGCCATACACGCTTACCGCAGCGAATTTCACCTATCCTTACACAGGTGCAGACGGTCCTTGTCCTGATTATCTCGGTGGCAATACTTTTACCTCTTTGTGTGTACCTCCTGAACCCAGCCTCAATAATACTCTACGTAGTGCTGTTGAAATTTGTTTCCCCGAACCGATTGACGAGATTGAGTTTACCTTTTATGATAAAGGAACGACAGACGGTGGTTCATATACCATTTGTGATATGGGCGTTTGTCTTGACCCACTGCCGATTGCATTAGCAGGTTTTTGGGCACAAGAAAGAGACTGTGAGGTAGCACTTAATTGGAATACAAATACAGAGACCGATTTTTCTCACTTTGAAGTTCAGAAAAGCTCAAATGGTAGTGATTATACGACTATCGCAACCATCAATTCGAGAGGTAATAATGCCACAGGCGCAACTTATAATTTCACAGATGAGCAATTGAACGAAAATAATTACTACCGCCTCAAAATGGTAGATAATGACGGTTTGATGGAATATTCTGAGATGCGTATTATTTCATCTGACTGTGCCGAAGTTATCTCTATTTCTGATGTATATCCCAATCCAATCAGAGGTGATCGCTCAAAAGTACGTTTTACCGGTACGACAAATGACGACAATGCCAACGTTGTTATCAGGGATGTATTAAGTCGTGTAGTTGCCCAGCAATCTGTACAGGTCAATGAAGGGACGAATGTAATTGATTTAGAAACAACTCACCTCAATGTAGGCACGTATTACCTGATGTTACAAGGTGATAATTGGCAAACAGGTGTGGTTCGTTTTACGAAACAATAATCTTATCATAAAAGACTAAAAAGCCTTACAAAAAAAAGCGTTCTGAGCCATTCAGAACGCCTTTTTTATGTCACATGCAACCATATTACGTAATATGTCATCTATACCTATAATAATCACGCAATTACAATTACTTATTAATCCAATTCATCTGTATATCGAAGAGCGCAATCCATATCCTGTGGAATGCGCTTTTTTTGTCTTTATTCCCTACCATACAAAGCAGCCGACTGTACCGTATAGTCAACACTCGTATTCGTTTTAATCCCAACGCTATACGTTACACGGGTATTGCCGAGGTGGTCGTAAAGGTAATATATGAAAAACACCCGACACTCCCTG
>ENA-ORXR01002626-ORXR01002626.1-marine-metagenome-genome-assembly--contig:-NODE-2626-length-16879-cov-11.496786_pt1 | contig 16879 bp, 19 predicted proteins | sample MGYA00237866_ERZ511479 | MGnify/ENA metagenome assembly ERZ511479 | reverse complement strand
GTTGGCCGCCCGGAGAGCTACCGGGCCCTCCGCACACACAAGGGCCGGGCGAATGTGGAATATACGAGAGGATCCCACAGGTCAGAACGATGGCTTCTCGGCCGCTGCGGTCGCAGGGACCGACGGGTGGCCGCGACGGCGGCACCGGCAGCGGCAGTGACAGGGGAGGCACGCCAACGCGGTAGCGGCCGCGCCGTGAAGATGGGGAGCGCACCGGCACCGAAGGTGGTGCCGAGTGTGTGTCGACACCACGGCGCGCTGTTGTGCGACGGCGGCTGCCCCCCGAGCCGTCGAGGCGCAACGGGCCAACCACTGGTTGTCGACCGCGGCGACGGCGACGGTGGCTGCGGTGACGGCAGGAGCGGTGGTGGGGGTGAGGGCCACGACGGCGGCGCCCGCGGAGGAGAGGCCGACGGCGTCCGCGGCCGGCCTGCAGTTGCGCAACGGCGGCGGCGGTGGCTTGCGGCACGGTCGGCGTCCAAGCAGGGCAAGCCAGCCCATCCGGGCTGACCAGCCGCCTCTCGCGGGCGCCTGCTCGGGCCTCACCCCAACCAGGCATCAGATTTTCGCCGCACTGTTCCGCGGACTGCTCAGTGCAGGTGCGCTGACACGCCCACAGGCTCTCTCAGCAGGGTTGTGAGCGTTTGGTTTGGTTGACTAAACCTGAACCGAATTCTACCCGATTCACAAGAACGCTGGATGATTCTGGTAGAATGAAACATGGCACGTTCTGTTTTCATATTGAATTAAACATTACACGGCCGGGACTGTGCTGTAGTTCTCGGCTTGCCAGTGCACCTTCCGCCAGACACCGAGGTCGTCCTCCGCTGCACGCCGGGTGGCTTGCTCATGCGCGAGACGGGCTGCCGCACTTGCAGCCGCTGCGGCCGCATGCACTCTCTTTGACTCTCCCCTCCCCAACCTCCGTCCGCCCTCGTCCCCACCCGCACCGTCGCCTTCCCGAGCAATGTCGCGCAGACCTGCAGCGTAGCACATCCTTCAGCATTCGACGCTCCAGACTCAGCACAGCTTCTGCAGCCATCCTTTGCAGTTGACAAGCGACCGCATGCTAGTTGCCCACTGACGGACATACGTAGTCCTTTGGTCATCCAGTATGTACAGTGGATGGTCGGCAACGAATCAGAGCCGCGCCGGACCCAAGGCGGTGTGACGCGTGGCTCTCGTGCGAGGTGTACGCGTGACAGCCACGAGAGAATCCAAATCGGTGGAGGCTCAGGATCCTTAAGTTCAATAAGTCCGTTTATGTTTGGTTTGGTTCAAAAGTGGAACTATACCTGATTCATTGAACCATCCGATGAATCACCAAACCAACGCAACCCTGTCTCTCCCACGCCCTGATAACAGGGGGGGCATCGGCTCTTCTGGGTTTTCAAGAAAATTGTGGCTCCTTGTGAAGTTGCTCTTCAAGTACGGTCGCTGATAGGTCAGTTGCGTTCATGTCAGCCAAGGCAGTGATCTTCGACATCGTGCCTCGGTGTTTCGAAGAGAAATGCGACGTGGAGCAAAACACCATCTCTCAGTAGCCTTCAACGGCTGGTGCATCAATGATGTTCTCGAGTCGTTCCAGGGAAAAGCAGCCAGCAGCGAAGGCGCATCCGCACCACTCCGGTTGTGCCATGTCGATACGTATGATGACACGTGCGCAAGGACGTGGGCAGTGGCCCCGCAGAACTCTCGCGCATGCACAACCATGGAGGTCCTGGACGACCAATGCCTGACATGCTCAACTAGGCGAAACACATCAGGTCGTTGAACTTCACGAGAAGAAAGGAGTGAGCTGCGCTGTACGGCGCTTCTCTGTTTTACATGGACCCGTCCGAGCCACGGATGCCATCGGAAATGCTTCTTGAGAACAAATTCAGTCTTTGCGAAGCCTATTTGTCCAGGATAGTGTGGGGGTAGCATCTGGAAACATGCAATGCACGGTGCGTTGGCACGCCACCGTGCTTGTAGCAAGATGCGTGCTGTCATCCGATTGTTACTCGAGCTGGGTGTGGCTGTGTTCACTGGTTTGGGACATTTTTGGGTGCGTTGTGTGCGTCTCCGACATTTAACCAGTGGAATGTGTAAGAGAAATAAGGATACGAACACAGACGAGAGATAGCGGAGGTGCTCTGAACGACGCTTCTTTGGACTATAAGGTACCGTTAGAGCCACGGATTTTATCAGAAAAGCTTTATGACTGTAGATTCAAACTCAGCGCACCCTGTTTGTCCAGGAGAGTATAGGGGCAGCATCGAGAAACATGCAATGCCCGGTGCATTCGCACGCCACCGTGTTCGTAGCAAGATGCGTCATGTCATTCAACTGTTACTTAAACTGGGTGTCCCTGTTTTCACTCGTTTGGGCCGTTTTTCGGTGCGTTTAGTAGGTGGCCAACAGTGCAATGTAGCCAGAAGACTGGCAGTGCGGGATATTCATACAGACAAAAGTTAGCAGCGGTGCTTGAACGTGCCAGTGTTTCTATCAGAGGGGCGTTTTTTATGGCAAAGCGTTGAGAAGTGTGCAGTCATGACGACGCGGTTCATTAGGTACTTGACCGCGTCTTCACCACAGCGGCCGCGCCAGGCCTCTAGCCCCTGCTCCCAGTAAATCCCAGTGCTCCCAATGCTCTGCAAACAATCTGGAGCATGGTACATGAATATGTTGAGCTTCAGCGAAATGGAGCGCCGCGGGAAGCTGCATTTGAGCATAGCAACCACGGCGGCAGTGTTTCTACAGAATCGAGCGACCTCATTCGGGGGGATGACGGCTGTCCCGTTAAGCGTCTTCCTCATGCCGTTCCACGGCAACCATGTCAACTCGTAAGATACCAGGTGCGTTTCGGAGACCTTGCCCTTTTGCGAGGCGCAGACGATGGCGCTGTTCCCACCAATGGTGAGGCAGTCGCGGCCAATGAACAGCGCGCCGTGATATGGCGTCGGCCGCACGCGAACTGTGCCGTGCAGTAGCTTAACAAGCTTCAGGACGAAGTCGTCTCCAGCCTGCCGTCCAGCGCACAAAGGAACCCACCGGATCCGCCGGCACGCCAACGTCACTGGCTCTTACGTGCTCCATTGGCCGCCGATCCAGGCCGTATGCGACTGTCGGCACGGAACGTCCCATGCCGATCACACCTTGCCTTGGGCCCGGCCAATCAGAGAGCGAGATTCCACAATTCCGGGCCGCGCTGATGGGGCATTCTGGCGGTAGGGGGCCTCTTTTCACCGGCCGCTGCTACAAACTTCTGGCCCCTGGAAATGCAATTTTCGTGCTTCCACAGCGCCCTCTGCTGCACTCTGACGGGGGGGGGCTTGATGCTGTCAGCCGCTGAACGATTGGATGAGCATGCGCGGTCAGCACTTGACGCACCAATGAGCATCGTCCATGAAATGTGACAGGCGACAGAATCTCTGCCCGGCCTGCACCTGCAAGGACCCCGCATCGGTCCACATAGACCTCGGTTCGAGCGTGTCAGGCAGGGCGCGCGCGCGCGCACTGGAACCGCCTCCACTCCGATGTGACGCCCTCCGCGCGTCCACCGGAGCGCGGAGCGTCGTCCGCTTCGCCACGCCCGACCCCGACGGACTACCCCGGTGCCAACACCCGCTGCCACCCTTCCCGGCATTTTTCAACGAGTACCACACCCCTCCCATGCATGTACTGAACTGTCGAGACTACCCCATCGCACCATCCCCCCGTGCTGCGCTACCTCTGACACCCCCCACCCCCATCGTCTCTCCCACAGTATCCCCCACCCCCACCGTCTCCCCCCGCTCTTCTCGTCCGCGTGTGCCCCCTCGGGGAACAACATGGAGAGGGACGCCCACGGCCAACCGCTCCGTCGCCTCCTCATGTGTGGCTTTCTCCACAGCCTGCCCGTCGTTGAGGACGACGCTGAAGACGCGGACCTCCCGCTAGGGGACTCGTCTCAGTCGCTACTTGTCCAGGCGCGGAGCGCCTACACCGACTACATTGCCAACCACGATGCGGGAGACGCCTCGGTTGGCGCAACCCCCGGGGCCACGCATGATGACGGCTACGAAGACAATGACTGCGGGCCGCCTGACAGTGCGCAAGACGCCAGCCACGCTGCACTGCAAAGTGCCGACACCGACGGACCGGGGGCGGCACCGACGCCGGCTGCGCTCTCCAAAGCACAGCGAGCAAGCCGCATTCGGGGGCTGAAGGCGGCTGCATGGACCGCCGCTTCGAGCACCCGCCCCAAGAAGCCACGCCAGCCTACCAAGATGGAGCGGGCGTACTCCGTGGAGGAGCTGGTCACGGTCTTTCTCTCGGAGCTCGGCGCGGCCGTCGGCCTCGACGCGCGCATGGGCGGCGACGACGAGCTCGAGGGCGGGTGCGTCCACGGCGCGAACGTCATTGGCTTTGTCGAGGCTTTCGACCCCATCTGCGTCTGGACGGCGCTGCTCAAGGGCAACGTCGCCGCCTTCTGCTCCTGCGGCAGCGTCATGGGCAGCGGCTCGGAGACCACGGTGGATCACGCGCTCGAACACGTCGAGATACAGTGGAAGCGCAAGAAGAGCTCTACTTGTCGCCACGCGGCGGCGCTGGTGGCAGCCTACCGCATGATGTCGGCCGAGTTGGGCCTGCAAACGCCCGAGGCGCTGATCCGCGTGATGCCGTCCTTGCGCGGCCCCGACCTGACGGCAGACGGAAAGCCGTACGAGACGGTCGTCCACGACACAGGCAAGGTCGGCAGGCGGATGAATATCCCGCTGTAAGCTATCTGCTACAGCAGCATCTGGTCACAGGCCATCGTCCGACCGGGTGGCAACCGGTAAAAGCTGGCCACGTTCTGCCTCCTGTCCTGCCAAACCCAGCCTTGGGGGTGTCCGCATGCCAAGGCCGTCAACAAGTTCAACCGAGTCGAGGCGTCGGCTGCGTCGGAGGCGGCGGCTGGTGCTCAAGAGGCGTTGCGATTTGGACCTAGCGGTGAGCTGAACGAGATGGGCGACCAGCCCCCTGCCGAGCCCGCGGCCGCCGCTACCGCTACTCCGCCATTGCCGGCGCCACCTCCGCGCCCCCGTCGTGCACGCAATTTGTTCCCCTGCACGCCGGAGGTGGCGTTGTCCGATGTCTGCTGCAAGTTTGTGGACGCGGCACGCGCAGCCAATAACATGTACCGGTACGACTCCAGGCTTCACGTGGAGGAGAAGTGCATCGTGTGCTAGGAGCCGCGGGGCGACTCGCTGTCGTCCCAGAACATTGCCCTTCTCTTCACCGTAAGGGGACGCATGCACATCTTGGTTGGACAGTGGAGATGCGGCAACGGCCATGACGTCTCGTACGACGGGGCGGGCGACGGGCTTTTTGCTGCAACCCAAGAAGTGGTCTACGCGCGCATCTTCTTGGACTTGGTGCTGGAGCTGTGCGTTATCGCGCGGTCGACTATGGCGGCGGCATGCCAGTACCTGACGGGGCTGCTGAGAAACACGGCGGCCTACGGAGAGGGCGAGCCTGGTCAAGCCCGGCAGCTGCTGTCCGACGCGACCGGCGAGTTCTTGGACACGCTGGTTGCGCCGGCCGCGGCTTTCAAGTTCCACCACTGTGGCCGCAAGGAGTCCGCCGGCGGGCCGTTCAAGTGCATTGTGTGTGACGGTCAAATGCTTTCGGTGCTCCAAGCACACGTCAAGGAGATCGTTCGGCCAAGCAACAACGCGCCACGGGTCGACTTCTCCATCCTTTTCGCGTGTGCGATTCGGACGTCATCGATGCGGGGGCTGGTGCGCCACCGCGTCCGGGCCAAGCCGGAGAAGCGTGTCGAGCTGACCATTGCCGAGCCGCGCGTGTGGCCCCAATTTGTGGCTGCTGCAGATGAGCCACCTCCCGCAGCCCCACCACTGCCCACGGCCGATGGTGTGATGCAGCGTGCGCCGATCGATGACGAGCGGGCGCTCAGGTGGTTTGCGGCCGAGGTCGTTATACTCTTTTTTGCGGTACACGGGCGCGGGGATGCTGGGGAGCCCCATGTGCAAGCCGCGCCGGCCGCCGTGCTCGACCCCCCCCCGCATGCTGCCGCCAACGAAGACGGCGCCGCTTCCGGGGACGAATACGATGACATGGAACTGGTGAGCGGCCAAGAGACCAGCAGCAGCAACGACGACGACAGCGGCCCCAGCGATGACGAGATCGACCAAGCCGATGCCGACGCTGGCAGCGGGGATTCGGTCGGCAACGCCACCGACGACGGCGTCGGTGGGATGGAGCTCGAGGGCGGTGCGGTGCAAGTCGGGGAAGCAGGTGCGGCGGGTAACAGCCCGAGTGCAGCTTTATTGTCCGCCAACAGGGCCTCGGCGCTCGATGGCATTCAGCCGCCTGCGCCGCGCTCCCCATCGTCGCCGCCGTCTGCTGCGGGGTCGGGCTCTTCCTCGTCCTCTTCCTCTCCGCCTCCAAGGAGACGCCGCCGAGGTACAGCAGCTGCCGCCCGCTTACCACGCCCTACGCGGCGGTCACGGCGTCGGTCGGCCACTCGGGTTGGTGGCGACGCGTGGCGGCTGGAGGAGGGGGAGACCGAGGAGGTACCGGAAGGGGGAAACGCCAGCGAGGACCCAGTTGCCGTTGATCGGGCGGATCCGCTGTCACCGCTGACGCTGCGCGCCGTCAAGGCGACCGCTGACGCCATTGTCGCGCCGTCCGATGGCGTCGCCACCGTGCTTTTCAAGATCGGTCCCGTTCCGCTGCAGCTAGAGGACTTCCTGCTGACGCTGCCGAAGCAGGGGTTTAATGACGAGCTCGTCAACGCGTACGTCGAGTTGCTGCGCGTCCGCCAGATGAAGTTTGCGTCGTCCGTGCGTCCCAAGCCGCGCTACATCTTTTTTAACTCGTCCTTCTTCGACAAGCTCACCGAGAAAGGCCGCTTCAACCACGACGCGGTGCGGCGCTGGACGAGAAAAAAGGTCGTTCTCAAGGCCCGCATGATCTTCGTCCCTGTTAACGTCACAGATGCGCATTGGTTTTTGGCGGTGGTCATCCCGGCGGCGGGGCGCGTCGAGCTCTACGACTCCATCGGCGGCGCGCAGGAGCACATGGGAAAGAATCTCTCGCGGTGGGCCGAGAGGGAGGCCTCCTTGCACGGCTTGCCCAAGAAAGATTGGAGCGTCGTCATAATTCCTTGCCGCATTCAAGAGAACAATGACGATTGTGGTGTGTTCATGTGCCGGCATATGGAGGTCATGTCCAACAGCGAAGCGGTCGTCGGTTGGGGCGGGAGCTCTTCGTACCATCGCCGTCGGATAGCAGCCGAGTTGCTGTCCGGTTCCCTGTAAAAATTTGCATGCTGCCTCTCTTCGCCATTGTGCCGTTGCTTTGTCCTGCATGAACACGACCCTATACTCCTTTTCTTGCGCTCCCTACTGCAACCGCCACCAAGATCTCCTTGACAATAGCATCGATCAAGAAGTGGACAGGTGGAACAGTTGAGCGCTCAGCAAAGAGAAAACAGCAATCATAGAACACTCATCCCTCCATCAGCCTGTCGACGTGGTCTCTATCAGCTTTTCAACGTCGGCGCCATCGGCCACCTCCCCTCCGCAGGCGGCCACCGCCCCGTTGGCGGCAGCCGCCTTGGCGCGGACGGAGGCGGTAGCGGGAGCCGCACCTTTCGTCGCCACGACAGCCGCCTCGTCGCCACCGCCTCCGCGGCGTCGGCCGAGTGGATGTCTGCAGGCGCGTCCGAGTTGACGTGGTTGTTGCCGTCGGCCGTGTCCGTCGTTTGGTGGCCACAGTCCCATTGGCGTCGGTTGGATCTGTGTGGACGGCGGCGGTGACCGGTGCCGCCTCGTCCGTCGGCGCCATCGCCGCCCCGTCGCGACCGCCTCCGCCGCGTCGGCGGAATGCATGTTGGTGGGCGCGGCAGAGGCGATCAGCTTATCGCCGTTGGTGGCCTCCGTCTTGGTGGTGGCCACCGCCCCGCCGGCGTCGGTCGGCTTCTCGCGGACGGTGGCGGTGGCAGGTGCCGCCTGGTCCGTCGCCACCACCGCCGCCCCTTGGGACGTCCGCACGTCGGCGGGCGCGAAAAAAACGAACAGTATGTTACTCTCGTCCGCTAAACCCGTCCTCAAAGCCACCGCCTCGTCGGTGACCGCTGCATCGACCCAGCGGCCGACCCCTCGCTGGCACCCCTTGCCTTGAACCTGACCGCTGCAGCTGTAGTGACCACCAAATCCGTGGCCGTCACTGTCGCTACGTCGGCCGGCTCCGCGTCGATGCGCAGGGCGGACGAGACGGGCATGTGGCTTCGGCCCCTCGCCCGACTCGACTACCACGGCCGAGCCGGCGCCGCTTGGTGTGGCCCCGGCGGCGGCGGCGGCGGTCGACGCCACGTCCGGCGCCACTGAACCGCCACTGTCGCAAACTGCGCGTCGGTGGGCGCCTCAGGCACGAAGAGCCGCTGGCCGTTCGCCGTATAGGCCGCCGGTGCGAAAGCGGCGACGAGCGTGCCGCCAACAGCGGGGCCGGGCGGTCGCGGCCAGGTCCGTGCGCGCCACGAGCCTCGCGTCGGCGGGACGCGAGCTGGAGGGTGCGGGGCACGAAAGCGGCACGCTGCTGCCGGCCTTGTCTCTCGTGTTGGCGGCCTCCACCGCTTGGACGGTACTTGGATTAAAGCCGATGGCGGCGGCGGTGGCATCCTCCGCGTCCTTAGCCACCACCGCCGTCGCGTCGGCGGACCGCGCGTCGGCGGTCGCGGCATTCGCAGCCAGCAGCTCAGCCTTGGCCGTCTCCCCCGCGTTGGGCGCCATTCTACCTTCGGCCACGGTCGGCCACCCGCCACTAGAGTCGGTTGCCCCCGCTAGCTCGTCGCGGTACACTTACGGAGCCCCTTTCCGGGGGTCGACGAGCCCATGATCTGACGCCCCCTGTCCGGAATGCCCGCCATTTTTCAGAGTAATCGCCGAATCTCGATCAGATATGCAGACTTAGTAGTTGACATTCTCAGCAATGCAAGTCGATAGCAGACCACTCCAGCTCCTCAAAAATCTCGTACGTAACCGAGGACAGTGAGATCTCCTGGCGCGCTCGCGAGGTTCGTGCTTTTCGCCGTCGCAACCGCCACCATATGCAAAGAAGGCCAGTCGAGAGCAGCCATAGCGAGGGGCGGAAATGGCCCGGATCACTGTCCTCAGACGGGTGGCCTGTGGACCGCTGATGCTGCGAGGCCGTGTCCTTTGCCCAAAATAGGATTGTGCCGTCCTTTCGCAACTGGAGGGTGCCCAGTGCGTCCATTCTCCCGATCTGGAGACTCCTGCCGAAACCCTGATCGAACAGCTCCAGTGACTGACAACGGCGCGATCCTGAAGCGTGGAATATCTTCGACAGTCGCCGCCTGTAAGCGACTGCGGTCCCTCGATGCTTGGATCGTGCAGGCACCGACCCCCCGGTCAACACACAGACCGTGCGCCTGTCTGGGAGGCTTCTCCCGAGAGCACGGCCTCCACGCTCCTGGCACCTGCCCTCGGCGCTTCGCTCTACTCCCCCGCGTTGGGTCTGCCAAGCGGGGTTCGAGCGGACACCCATCTGTGGGCCGATGCCCACAAGTGGGGCATGGCAACGGCTCTCTCGCGGACCGGTGTCACTCAAGACGTACTCTACTGGTTTCCACGCACCGGTGGCGTGCTCTGGATTTCTGCTTCTGCCCGCTCCCCCCCGCCTCTGCTTGGAGCTCTGGCTGCACACACTCTCTGCATGGATTGTGGAGGCCACTGCCGCGATGACGTTTCGGCGTCCCCTTCACGGCTAGGTGCTGTAGCAGTGCCCTGTCCCGTGCCGCCTTGAGCGCCTAGCCCCTCTCCGCCGAGGCGTAGGTCACCTTTGCGACGAGGGAGGCAGGCGAAGGCGGCCTGCAGCTGGCAGACGTGTCGGCGGCGTTGTGGACAGCCGTAGCGGTGACCGCCACCGCCTCGGTCGGCACCAAGTTAACTGACGCCGTTGAGGCAGAGGCGTCAACACCGGGAAGGCGTCAGACTGCAGCCAGCCCGTCGCCTCTGCCGCGTCGGTCGACGCGCAGCCCGCCACCGAGTCGGCGGGATTGAGAGCAGCCGCAGCGGCGACCGCCACCGCCGCCGTCGGGACCACGCCGACCGACGCCAAAGAGGCAAGAGGCTTCTGTACCGGTGAGGCGGACGACGGCAGCCTGCCGGTTGCCTCTGGCCGGGCGGTCGACACCCCGCCTGCCGACATGCTGGCGGGTTTGAGGCACCTCACCGAGAAACGCAGACGAGGCGCCAGCCGACAAGGCTGGGGAAGCGAACGAGGGTGGCTTTCCGGTAGCCTGACCCTCGCTGGCCGACGCGCAGCCTGCGGACGGGTTTTCGCGACTGAGGGTGGCTGGAGAGGCGACGGCAATCGCGGCCGTTGGCGCCACGTCGGGTGACGACGACGAGTCGGAAGGCTCCAAGACCGGCGAGGATGGCAGCGGCAGCCTGATTGTGGCCTCTTCCTCGCCGGCCGACGCGCAGCCAGTCGACGCGCTGCTGGCCTCCGCGGCGTGAGGGTGGGTGACGCTCGTGGCGCGACCCGGGCCCCCGCTCACGGTGCAAAGCCGACCGCCGTGCACGAGACGGTGGCCGTCAACAAAGGCAAGACGGCCAACTGCAACCTGCCAATCTCTTCAGCCGCACCGGCCGACATTCGACCAGCCAACGCGGTGGTGGGTTGGGGTGGACGTGGCCGCGACGACCGTCGCCGCTGTCGTGGCCGAGCCAACCGCAGCAGACGAGGCGGTGGCCAGCAACAAAGAGCTGGCGGGTGACACCCAAGTGCTGGTCCCGTTTGCCGCCCGCACCGTCTTGCAGCCGGCCGGCGCCGCCGCGGTTGTACGGACGGACAAGGCGGGAACCGCCGCATGCACTCTCGACGAAAGGCCGACGGACTCCCACTCGGCGGTGGATGCCAGCGACCTTCAGGCCGCCAAGGGCACGCTCCCGGTCCCGTAAGGCACCCCCGGCGACGAGCAGCTGGTCGACGCGGCGCCGTGGGTGGGGAGCGGCGATTTCTGCTATACCGTTGGCCCAAAGCCGACCGTCACGGACGAGGCGCAGAGGTTGTGCTGGTCGGGTGCGTCATGGCGGAGGCCGTGCCTCTCGATGCTGTGGATGGCGGCGGCGGCGCGGCGCCGGCATCGAGCGACTTCGTTTTCGCTACCGTCGTGTCGGTGTTCCCGCCCACTGACGATGCCGACCTGGAGCTGGACCGGTGGCGCAAGGTGCGCGTCTTCCTGTCGGCGTTTTCGGCGGAGCCGGCGTTCAACATGTTCAACGGCTGCGACATGCTCGACCTGGAGGTATTGGCGCGGGCCCTGATCGCTGGCGTTCCCAGTGAGGTCTGGCTCGACTACCTCGATTGTGTCCAGGGCGTCGTCTTCGTGTGGGAGTTTCTGATGCTGATGAGCAACCATATGAACGCGTCGCCGGCGCTGAGCCGCGCTGTTGTCGAGCTCCTGTTCTTTGCATGCCGCACGGACACGCACGCGCTGGTGCTCTGGGAGGCCAAGGCCGGCGAGGACGCCAAGAATTTTAAGGATGAGTGGGCGGACGCCTCGGTTGGGATGCACGAGGCGTGGCTGCTGAGCCAGAACGTCCGCGACGCGGAAACGCACGTCGTCGCCATCGGGCCGAGCGCCGCCCGCGTCACTGAACAATCCAACGAGCTGCGCTCCGGCCAGGTGTGGCCTGGCCGCAAGGCGGTTCGCGCCTTTCTTGAGGACTACACGGCCGAGCGGCAGCGGAAGAAGGCGGCTGACAAGAGGGCGGCTGACAAGGAGGGCGGCAAGACCGGTGGCAAGAATGGCGGAAAGAAGGGCGGCAAGGGCGGCGACAAGGCAGGCAAAAAGAAGGAGCGCAAGGCCTGGGATGAGGATGACTGCGGTCACCACTTCCCTGACAACGTGCTGCGGGCACCTGGGGTTCTCACGTTTATGTGCGCGTGCGGGTACATTGTCGGCTTCGAGCTACTGCGGGAGACGGAGAGCCCGGCTCACGTCGTGTCGTCGTTGTCGCAACGGTTTGTAAAGCTCCCTCGAGTGGTTTATTTTGACACTGCTTGCCAAGCACAGCGCAACGCGCTTCGCCGTGTGCCGTGGCTCCTCCACCAGTCCCTGACAGCCTGGTTCGTGGACCGCTTTCACCGCGTTGGACACAACTGCTCGCCGGTCTTCAACGCCGACCAGTACCCGGTGCTCTCTCAGGGGCACGACACGTCGGGTGCCGAGAGGCAGCACTCTATCAAAAAGAAGTACAAGAACGCCCTCACCTACATGACGCAGCGGCGTTTCATCGTTCGCTCCGGCTATATTGCGGCCCACAAGAACATCCGCTTGTCTCAGAGGCGACAAGCCCGCAAGCTCAACGCCGCCGGCCGTCACCCGGGCGAGGCCAAGACGTCAAAGGAGATCCAACATCACCCAGTCGAAAGGTACTTTCACTGGAATATCGTGCAGCACTGTGAGCGTGAAGGGTGCAGCTGTCCTGAGTGTGAGATAGGGCAGGGTGCGGCTTTTGGGCTCGAGACCAAGTTGTAGCAGCACGTTGTTTTCCCCGGGTGATCCATACACTCCCATCTTCATGAATAAGGAACCGTACCCAGTAGAAGGGCTCTAGCGGGGTGCCGGCGGAACGTCGGAGGTGTCGTAGTACGCGGGGACCTCAAGCTTGCCGCGCGGCTAGGCAAACCGCTCCCTCTTCTCGCGTTGCGCTTCACACCGCCCCACCGTTTTGGGGCAGGCATCGACAACTGCTCCGTGCTGGAGTCGCCGACAGGCGTACCCAGCAGGACGGTGCGGCCACGGGGCAGAGGTATCCAGCATGCAGTCAGCGGAGGCACTCAGCGAGGCCCCGCCTGCGTCTGTTGAGAGTTCTTCCGATGAGAGAGGCATCGGCCACCTCATGCTGTCTGTCTGCGGATGCAGCCTACATCGTGGCCTGGCCATGACTGAGCGAAAAGGCGGTACTCTTTTTGCATAACCCCGGGGCTTCCTATGCCCCCTTCTGTCCCCTCGTCATATCCGCAGACGTCCGCAGGCTTCCCCATCCAACGGCGCGTCTGAGCAGATGTCCGCGCGCTCCCCACTTCAACAGCACGTCTGGCAAACACTCCCCCCCGCCCGCGCGTGCACCTTCGCGCAGTTCCACCGACTCGCATCGCGCCTGTCATCGCGCCCTCGCTGGCTCTTTTTTTCATCACGGCCCCGCATTTACTGCGGGGCGGCCGCAACAGCACGTCCGCGTCGCCTCGCACAGCCACGTCCCCCGACGAGCGGGTGACTCACATCCGGAGCAGCGCGCGCGACCAATCACCCAGACCAGCGCGAGCCTCTGCGTAGCACACGTGCCAGCGTAGGAGCGCGACCAATCATCTGACCAGCTCGCGCCCATGCGCAGCACACGTGCCGGCGTAGGTGAGCGACCAATCGCTCAGACCAGCGCGCGCCCCTGCGCATGGCACGTGTGGGCGTGTGACGTGCCGACGCAGCGGGCGCCTCCACGCTCGCCGCCGCGAGGGCGCGCCCGCGCCAGGGCGCTGAAACTCTCGCACTATCCGAGCAGCGGACGTGCCGTGTCGACAGTCGCATACGGCCTGGATCGGCGGCCAATGGAGCACGTAAGATCCGGTGACGTTGGCGTGCCGGCGGATCCGGTGGGTTCTTTTGTGGGCGTAGGAATACCTACGATCCGCCGGCACGCCGCCGTCATCTGGGCATACGGGCTCCATTGGCTGAGCCCGCCAATACGGGACGTCTTGCCATGCAGAAAGTGTCAGACTCGGGTCCTGCCTCAGAGAGACGCGAACATCCCAGAGAACGCAAGGCCACCGGCAAATGAGCGTGCGCCAGCAGCCCAGGAAGCACAATGCGACTGGCAGTTGGATATATACCGGGGAGCTGCAGCCGTAACCGTGTGGGAAGGGGGCACACTGCTGGAGGATGGTGGAGTGTAACGGCAATGGGTCGCTGGAAGATTCTCCTCGCAACGCTGTCCTGCCGTTTCACGTGACCCGGCCTCAACTGGTTGGATCAGCCGGTTGCAAGGATTGCCGACGAGCAGAGCAATGACAATAAAACAATGCTCTGCAGGCACCAGTTTCTGTCAGTACAGTGAGTTCTCGCTAGAACATCGGGGGTGAAACAGCAAGGCCCTCGCAGCTGTTCACATTTACCCCCCTTGACGACCTGGAAACGCAGGTCATTTCGGATGGCTGGCGATCTTATAGCGAGAAATCACTGAAACTCTAGATATCCATCGGAAATATTTTAGATCTCACACGGTTAGATCTTGGCGTCGTCTCGAGTCCGGGCCTCATTGGCGGAAGAGGCTCGTTGCAGAATCTGTATCTGATACACTATTGCCAAATTTCGATCCCCACCGTGGATGTGCTGCCGAAGCATGCATGCCGACACCTTTTCATTTGCAGGTCAGCCGGTCGTCCACCGCCGGTTTCCTGTCGCTCTAGGTCCTGTTCTCATCAGGTCAGGAGGGTGGGGTGCAGGGGTTGTCAGGATAAATATCCGATGTCCTGGGCTACTGTAATTGCAAACAAAACGACTATATTCGACATCAGTTTGGCCCAGCAGCTCGGGATATTGACATAGTGACGTCCAGAGCTTTCCGTATGTGGTCCTTTTTTCTTCAATGGACAATCGTGGACGAATATTCTGCGCCATATTCTGGATTATATCCGTATTCTGGCCCGGATATGGCCAAAAAACCGTATTCTGACAACCCCTGGTGGGGTGGAGGTGGCCACAAGGTCGGCACCCCTTTCACCACACACGCGCTGCTTTGCTCCACGCGTACAGCGCGCCAGAATGACCGTGCAGATCGCCTCCGTGGCATCGTTCACATCCAGTGTCGCCCCCCCTTTACAGTTTCAATGTCCTCCTGCTGTCAGAAGAGGGTGCGCGCTCGTGGTGATAGCCTCACGCACACCCACGGGGCTCCACGCAGGAGTTTGGGGGCTCCACGCGGCGGTCGGGGGGCCCCCAGCGGCTTCTTTTGGCTGGACTCCCCAGGAACCTTGTGGAACCCGCCCTGGTGCACCTCAGCGCCACTCTTGTGGCCTCAATGGCGGCCAGCCCTTTCCCCCACATCACCGGTCTGTGACCGTCGGACAGGTGCCCCGCAGTGCCATGCCACCGTCACGACGGCGCGGAGCTGACCTCTTCCGTTTGTGAGGGACAGCAGTTTTTCCGGCCGCTCCAGCTTCGCACTACCGTCTCCCACGAGCCTTACCGACTTTGGCGGCCGCCTGGAACGGCGTGGAAACCATCGCAGGTGTGCACTTCAGCCGGGACTACCGTCATCTTGCGTTGTAACTCTCCATGCTTGCCCCACCCCCTCGCCTGGGTACTCGATCCCCCCCGCTTTTCTACCCTCTTTCCCCTGCTTCTGACTCCCGCCCCTCGTTTTCTTGGTACCCCCTGCGCCCCCTTGCTTTGCACCCCCTCTCGCAAGGACGACCCGTAAGGCGCCGCGTCGCAGTCGCTCCCGGTAATCGAGCGTACGTGGCCGCGATCGAAGGGAACGCCACCGTCGTGGAGATCATGCGCGGCTGCCTGGCGGCCGCAAAGAAGGCGGTGGTCACCACCATCCGCGAGAATCGACCAACGGAAGCCTGCCCGTCCCGTGCACCACCCCTGGCGACGTTCCGCCGGCCGGCGCGGCGGCGGTGGTGGAGACTGGCGTGGCCGCGACCGCTGCCTTTTCCAAAGTCGCCAAGCCGACAGCCAAGGACGAGGCGATGGCGACCAACAAGGAAGAGGCGGTCGCCGCAGACGAGCCTATCCTGTCCACCACGCCTGCCGACATGTTGCGGGCTGAAACGGCGGCAGTGGTGGGGATGGACATGGTGCCCACCGACACCGCCGCCGTCGGCGCCTCTACGACCGCCGCCGACGGGGTTGTGGCCAACAAGACGGTATAGGTGGCCAACGGCAATCTGCCCGTATGGCCAGCGACGCACGCCTACCGGCAGCAGGCTGACGTGGTCGTGGCCCGTCTGGTAGCTCACGCCCTCCCTCCGACGTTTGGCACGCCGACGCGGTGGCGGTGATACGGCCGAATGTGGCCGCGACCGTCAACGCCCTAGTCGTCGCTCAGCCGACCAGCGCCGACCAGGCGGTTGCCACCAACAAGTGGGACGCAGCCGACGACGACGAGCGCATCCCTCCGCCGCCCCTGTCGGCCACTGACCGACCGCCGTCGACGAGGCCGTCGCCATCAAGACGGTGTGCGCGGCCGCCCGCCGCCACCCGCGGGCGCAACGATGTGGCTGGGGGCGGGCGTGGCGGCGTCCACCGCCGCCGAAGTCGGCGCCAACCTGCCGGCCGAAGGCAAGCTCGCGTCCGCTGCTTATGTGCTTTCGCGGCCGGCCGGTGCGGCTGTGTGGGTCGGAGCAGGCGTAGCCGTGACCGTCGCCGCCCCCGTTGTCGCCCAGCTGACCGCAGAAGCCCAGGTGTTGGCCACCATAAAGGGGAAAGCGGCGAACTGCAACCAGTCGTGCAACACAACGCCCGCTGACGTGGCGCCGGCTGACACGCTAGCGGTGGTGGAGTCGGACGTTGCGCCCACCGCCGCGGCCGCCATCGGCGATCAGGCATTCGGCCAAGACATTCTGGTGGCCTGCAACATGGTCGAAGTGGCTTATGGCACGCTCCTGATGGTGCCTACGGCGCTGTAGTAATACACCAGAGGCGCTGTACTGGTGGCTGTGGGCGCTGGCTCGCGGAAGCCGGCCGGCCGGTGGTGTGTCGTCTTTGTGGCGTGCCGCTGCGGCTTGTGAGCGCCCCCGGCGCGCGTGCCCGGGTGAGCTCGTCGGCTAGTCATGTGCTGACAGCGGGGCGGGTCAATCCAGATTGGGGAGTGTC
>ENA-ORXR01002623-ORXR01002623.1-marine-metagenome-genome-assembly--contig:-NODE-2623-length-16886-cov-8.549170_pt1 | contig 16886 bp, 11 predicted proteins | sample MGYA00237866_ERZ511479 | MGnify/ENA metagenome assembly ERZ511479 | reverse complement strand
GTTTGAGCCGTATTAGAGTTGAAAACGCCAAAAAATAGTTTCTTACCGTAATTTTCAGCTTTTTATAGTAATTTTAGACATTTGAATGGAGAATATGCGTGACTGTGTATTTTTAAAATTGCGTGCAATAAAAAAGATAAAAGGTACAATATTAGACTTTATTTAAGAATAAAGTCTAATTAATGTAGAAATATTGATGAGACGAGAATGGAGGAATATGTCATAACAAAAAAGACCATTTCTGTGCAGAAATGGTCTTTTTCGTTATGATGAAATGTCTCAGTATTTCTCCAGAATTGATTGTGCTTTATTATAATACTGTTCATTATCTGTCTTTGTAATGCTTTGGAGAACTGCTTTTGCTTCTGGTTTTTTGTCCATACGATGTAAGGCATCAGCTTTAAGAAATTGGGCTTCGGCGCGTCTGTTGGGATTCTCGCGAATAGTTTGGTCGAAGAGAGGTATGGCATTTTCATATTCCTCTTTTCCGAAATACTCAATGCCTTGCTGGAGTGGTGTTTTTGTGGTGTTTTCACCTCTGGTACCGGATTCAAATTTGATAATCTGGGTTGTAGTTTCAGCCATTGGACTATGCGGGGATTTTGGAATCATAAAGTATGCAAGAATTAGCAGTAAAAACGATGCTGCAATAGCTAACAACCGACGTATATTGTCGGAACGCTTGGGCTTTTTTATTATTTTTTGATTTTCAATGGCTGCTCTGCTTAACTTCTCTGTTGCCGAGGATGTTGACACCTTCGACTTCTCCGCCTTGATTTCTTTAGTCTCTTGAAAATATTGGATACCTTCTGTTGCCAGTAGATGCGCCTCAACTTCGCGGGCTAAATCGCGGTCAGTTTTAACCTGCGCTTTAAATGCTGCCTCTTGTTCTGCGGTCATTTCGCCGTCTAAAAACTGTTCTATTCTATCTGTATATTTTGTCATGCTGCTTGCCTTATAAGTTCTTTAATGTATTTTCCTAATTTCGGGTCTTTGAGTATTTCCTCCTTTAGTTTATTGAGACAATTTGAGCCTTTGTTTCTTACAGACCCAAAGGTGATACTCATTTTTTTTGCAATTTCTTGATAAGATTCCCCCCAATAATGCTTATCTATCAGCACTTGCTGACAATTCTTTCCTATTTTTTCACCTATTACTTTACTCACTTCTTTTAGTGCTTCTTCCCGAGACATTTCAGGACTAGCTTTAGGTTGTTCAGGTAATAAGTCACAGAGTTCTTCCCGCTTTTTTCGCCTCGTTCGTTTTCTTACTTCGTTTTTAATTTCACCATCAATCAACAGACGCAGGTACTTCTCTATTGATTTTTCATCAATAAATTCAAACTTTCCTTCCTTCAGATTTTTATCAAAGGTTTTGAGTGCATTATTAAAGATAGCGGACTTATCTGTACCGTTGAAGTCACCCGGAATATCTTTATAGTGCTTTTGTATCAAATATGTTTCATGGTCATTGAGTATCGACCAACCTATTTGTACTAAATGTGGATCGCTTGAGCATAATAGGTCATAAATCTTTTTGTTATCCATGGTTGTGATGTGGTTGTACTTGTATATATGTATGTCCGTGCGAGGCATTTATGTCATCTAATGTACGCATTTTTATTTGATGTATGATTTTTTTTGAAAAAAAATAAAATGAGATATGACATTTGGATAAGCAGTGGACATATCTATGCAAACAAGGGTGATTTAAAAAACACAAATCATCCGGCTATCTTTAATAAAGCTATACCGCGCGGGGTTTTATTGGACGGCAAAACAATGATTATTTTTTTATTAAACATTTTTAAAACATTGATTATGAAATTTTTAAAAGTAAAATTGGGATTATTTAGTTTATTGACGGTACTTGCCGTTTCGGTATTTTTAACTTCTTGTGATCAACAGGAAGCTATTGTACCCGATACTATTAATGGAGTCAACGAACTAAATGAATCAGTTATGTCTGATGTCGATGCTATTGTATTCACTTTGCCCGAGCAATTTAATGATATGTCAGAGGAAGAATTAGATGCTTTTCTTGAAAACATTTCAGATGAGGAACTTGAGGAGTTACAAATTCCCATGAAAGCTAGTGAAGTGGATTTTCGTGGATGTGGAGGATGGACATATCAAGGAACAAGATGTAGAAATTCTCACCTATGTAATTCAAATAGAGGAGAATTTAAAGCATATAGAAGATGGTGTTGGGGCTGGATTAGTGGCTATAAGTGGAGTTACGATCGTATAGGGTGTTGCAATTAACAAATCAATAAAGTAAGGCAACCAGATGAAAGTCTGATTGCCTTACTTATTAAACATTTTTAAAACATTGATTATGAAAAATTTTAAAATTAAAATAGGACTCTTTAGCCTATTAGCAGTACTTGCCGTTTCGGTCTTTTTGACTTCTTGTGAACAAACAGTTCCCGGAGTACAAAATGTTACAGACATCTCCTCACTCACAGAGGATGAACTACTTACCAAGCTCAATTCCGATGAAGATGCTTTAGCTTTTGTCAATGCTGTTGAAGAATTGGAAACAATCATGAGAACGGCATTAGATAACAGCAATACATCTGTGGACATGCTCAGAGGTTATCACGATACTTCAGATGAAGCAGCTCTTGAAGCGATGCTTGGCAACACGGAATTCTTGGCTGTTTATAATGAAGTACAAATTCATGCAGATAAGTTTGTCCAGAAATTTCCAGAAGTAGGAGATATGCTTGCTAAATTCATCGAGCATGAATCACCAGTTTCTAACAGCGACCATCTTGTTTTTAGCAATTTGGAAGAAAATGTAGTTCTAAGAGGGTGTGGATGCTGTGGCAAACATTTTTGGGCGAAGAATGCGTGTCAAGCTATGTGTATAGTCAGTGGAATAGGATGCGGTACATTAACTGCTGTAACTGTCTGGGGACCTTATGTATGCGCCCTAGGTGGTTTTACTTGTGCAGGATTCTGTCAGTGGTATTATTGCGACTATTTATAGATTAAGAGTTTAGGCTAAAAACACAGGTAGCGGCATGATCCCCAAAGCCGCCACCTGCTCTTTCTTTTTGTTTTACAAACACTGATTATGAAAACTTTAAAACTGAGGCTTTATCAGCCTCATGGCGATACTTGCTGACTCAATCTTTCTGACCTCTTGCGAATGAGAAAACTTCAACTTGATTACAAATTAATGGAAGAGGAAGAAAATAGCACTCAATACCAAATATCGAAGACCAAACAACAAAGGAGGCGGACTCCAACAGCAAGCCCTGTTCCCCAAAGAAGCATTAGACCCAAAAAGACCTGTAATCTCCCAACCAAAATGGCAAGAACAAAAGCGTTATTGCCTGGTATAAGAAAGAGACGTGATGTGGTTATCACCGCAGCGTGTTTCTTTTACGATTAAGCACATGCAAGAGAATGTTGCCGGATGTTAATCGCATCTGGCACATTTTCTGATTCAAAAAACACAAATAAAATAAACTTCTATGAAAAAGATGACCACATTACGATTCATAGCTTTTTGGCTATGCCTATGCCCTTTATTTTGTATGGCACAAGATAGAGAGAGTGATTCCCTTGCCCTTGTAGCCCTACACAACGCCACCGACGGTATCAACTGGACAAATACATGGGATTTGACACAGTCTATGGATACTTGGTATGGTGTCACACTTGACGAAAACGGAAGGGTAAATTCCTTATATTTATCGAATAATCAACTTAGCGGTAGCATCCCTACGCAACTTGGCAACTTAGATAAGTTGATAAGTTTAGAATTATATACTAACCAACTCATCGGTAATATCCCACCTGAACTTGCTAGTCTAAGTAATTTGCAAACTTTATATTTAAGGTATAATCAACTCAGTGGTAATATTCCTCTGGAAATTAGCAATATGAGTAGTTTGAGAAACTTATACTTATCGAATAATCAACTCAGCGGTAATATTCCCCCGGAACTTGCTAGTTTAAGTAATTTGGAACATCTATATTTATCGAATAATCAACTCAGCGGTAATATCCCACAGGAAATCGGGAATTTAAGCAATTTGGAACGTATGGTTTTATTCAATAATCAACTTAGTGGTTGCTATGACCCTAATTTATTAAAACTGTGCTCTCAATTAGATCCGGTACATAATACTAACAGTGAGATATCCAATTCCAACAACTTTGATGCCCCATGGGAGGTATTTTGTATTACGGGTATGTGTGTTCGATACGCCCCATGTCGTCAGAGTGACTCTCTTGCACTTGTAGTCCTAAAAGACTCAACCGATGGTGCCAATTGGATAAATACCTGGAATTTGACTCAACCAATCGATACGTGGTATGGAATAAGTCTTAATGAAAATGGCTGCGTGATTTGGATTGATATAGCTGAAAATAACTTATTCGGAAGTATTCCCTCTGAAATCGAGAATTTAAGTAATTTGAAAGGCTTGCGCTTATTTGGCAACCTACTCACGGGTAATATACCTGATTTTTCAGCCTTATCCAGTTTAAAAACTTTACATCTACATGAAAATAAGTTTTCACACGAAAATATTGCCACCAACTACAATTCCAATGAGACTAACATTAATGATTTTACTTATTCGCCCCAATACTACGGCAACGAACAATTCCACACCGATACCGTAGGCGCAACCGTTGTTTTATCTCCCGATACTACGATTTCTTATCAAAATCCTTCAATAATATGGCTGCAAAATGATGAGTACAAAACTTCATATACCTTGCATGATACGCTCTATACCATACCGTCTTTAGATACGACAGATATTGGCGTGTATCAATATCGTTTTGTGGATTCCACGCTTAGCCCCTTGGTCGATTTTTATTCACTTCCTATCAATAATTATGTGGAAGGCTTCGATTTGAGCAGCAAGCCCGTCATGCCCGGACAACTAATAGTCGAATATAGACACAACGTAACACAACAAGAAATAGACAGCATCAGAACACAACTGCGAGATGAATATGACGGCAAATTGATAGATTCATTCACTTGTACGATTTACATTGAGTTGTGGGAATTTAATTACAGTAATATTGATGCCGCCAAAGAATTTCTTGGATTGCATAGTAGAACAGAGCAGGGAGATGAGTCAACCGATATTGACGGTGGTGTCGGACTAAACAGCATAACACAACAAGGCAATCAATCACAATATGGGTGTGGTGTTTTTACACCTGATTATGAAAACGGTGAACAAATCACTATCTTCCCTTACGATACGATACCCGCCGGAACGGATACTGTTATTATTGCCGTTACGGATTCGAGTATTCCTATATATACCACTAATATTTGGATAAATGAAGCGGAAAAAAACGGAATCCCCGGTGTAGATGATGATAATAACGGCTATACTGACGACACGCTCGGTATCAACTTTACCGACGATACTGCCAGCGGTAATCATGGAGAACAAGTCATCAGCAGCATTGTCCATAACATCCCTCCCAATATAAATATTGAGGTGATGCCGATAAAAACTTTTGACGCACAAGGAACAGGTACATTATTCGATTTATTACGTGGCATTTATTATGCCATAGATAATGGTGCAGACATTATTAATATCAGTGCAGGATATGGCGGAGATCAATCTGCGGTTTTAAAAAGTGCGCTGCAATTTGGGCGTGACAAAGATGTACTTTTTGTCGTATCAGCAGGTAATGATGCGCTGGATTTGAATGCTGTCAATTATTGGCCCGCCACTTTTGCCCGCGATACTTCATTAATGAATACTGTTATCACAACAGCCGCCGTAAATGGTAGCTACGAAATAGCACCTTACTCGAATATGGGGAACAGCACCGTTACCATAGCCGCTCCGGGAGCAGTTGGAACCAAAGCCGGATGTCTGATAGGCACCTCCGTAAGTGCGCCCTTAGTGACCCTTGCAATAGCTATGGAAAAAAGCCTCAATGCCGATAGAGACCATATCACCGTCAGAAATGATTTTATACAAAGAATGGATATTTCACCCGATTTACATGCTTACGTAAAAGACGGGCGCGTACTTAGAGTGAATGGAAACACAAACCATGAAACAGGTTGTCAACTCATCCAAAACGGTGATTTTTCCAATGGCACAGCAGGTTGGTACAAATGGAATTGTGCTACAGATGTCATCGGAGAACAATGCCACATCACCAATATACGACAAGGCAACTCTCCATGGGATGCAGCAGTCGCATACGGCGGGATGACTATTGAATACGGCAAACAATATGAAGTTCGTTTTGATGCCGCTTCGGTGCAAAACACTAGAACTATTGGAGTAAAAATAGGACTTAGCGTAGCCCCTTACGATAATTACAAGTACAAAGAAATTGTTTTAAATACTGATAATCAGCACTTTAATATCCCGTTTACCATGTTAAAACCTAGCACAACATTAGGTAGTTTAGAATTTTATATAGGTACGGATGATACGGCATTCATATTGGATAATGTCGAACTAGTGTCTCTTTCAGGCGATTGTGACGAACTTCGGGAAGGTTTATCTAATGAAGCGATTAGCGATTATCGGATATTTCCCAACCCCACAAACGGTACGCTAAATGTTTCATTCGATTTACAAAATGACTATAATTCAGGCACTATTCGTTTATTTGATTTAAACGGAAAACTATTACTGGAACACCGCGAAACTATGTTGCCCCAAAATCAATTCCAATTGGATTTAAATAATATTCCCACAGGCGTATATTTACTCCGAATAAATGTAGGTGAGTACATGCTGACACATAAAGTGATAAAATCTCACAGGTAATTACACTCGCCAAAGAGGAAAACATGTAAAGAGAGCGTAGCATAGATTAAACGAAAAATATTAATTTGTGTTACGCTTTTCTATTTTTTTTATTGTTAAAAATATTATTCAGAATAAGATAATTTGTGTAAATTTGATACAATATATTTTAATTTCAAAAATTTTACCAATGTCTTATCTTCTACATCTTTGTCTTATACTGATTATTATACTATATTCCGCGATATTATTCGGGCAAATTTCTATTCAGGATAGTCTCTCAGACAAAAGAGGTGGCGCATTACATGGTAAGCAAAAATATAAATCAGCACTTGATACGTTCAAGGTTGTCTTATCAAGACTTGAAGCAAAAGAACACCGAAACAAGGGTGAACAAGAATTGACAGCGAGAATGTACCGCAATATCGGTATGTGTCTAATAGGAATACCTGATTACAAAAGAGCCGAAGAAAACCTTAATATAGCCATTAATAAATATCAATATATTCTATCAGACACAAGTACAGTCCAGTACACTTCACGATTCGGAGTTTGCTTTCAGCATAAAGCACGCATCAAGAGAGATTTAGGGGAATTCGAAAAAGCGATAACTTATACCGATAAAGCCTTACGAATATTTACCGATATAAATAAGGTACATAACCAAATTAGAGTAGGAAGTATACAGGCGAGAATTTATTACCAACTCGGAGACTTTCAAACATCTGAAAACATTGCCTATGAAAACATACAAAAATATCAATATCACAACGACAAGGTAAAAGATGTCAATTTACTTTCCAATCTTCACACGGCACTCGCCAATGCCCAAATGGAGCAAGAAAAATATACTCAAGCCATAAATAATCACTACAAAGCACTTGAATTTACAACAAACTCAATAGACTCGGCACGAACTTATAACAATCTCGGAATCATATATACAAAAATACAAAAATATAGAATAGCAACCTCTAATTTCAATCAGTCTTTAAACATAAAAAAAAGAATAGACGAGAGTGAATACCATTTTTCCTACGCTCCCACATTTGAAAACTTCGGCGACCTCAAAGTAGCACAAAAAGACTTTGATGCCGCATTAAATTATTACCAACTCGCCCTCATCAACCTCACCAACAACTTCCGCAAAACAGACATCAACACCAATCCCGAAGTAAAAAACAACTACTACATCTACAACAAACCCGACCTCCTCCGCGTCCTCGACCTCAAAGCCCAAGCTGCCCTAAAAAGTGGTAACACCGACCTCGCATACAACACCTATAAAGAACTGGACAACTGGACAACTGAATTCTACAAAGACCTCTCCACCAATGAATCCAAACTAACATGGATAGCCCGCGCACATAATACATACGGACACGCGATAAAAGTTGCATTAAAGAAAGGTAACAAGGAAAAAGCCTTCCAATATGCCGAAAAAGCCCACGCTGTACTCTTATGGCAAAGCCTTTCCCAACAGGCAGCGCGAAATTTATTATCGGAAGAAGACAAAGAAAAAATGGACGACCTCACCGCCAAAATCCGTCAAGCCGACCAACAATATCGTTATGAAGAAATCAAAATCGAAGCACTACGCACACTCGAACGCGAGCAAGAAGCCTTAGAAAAAACATTTGACGAAAAATACCCTGAATATGAAAAGCGCAAGTATCAACCCGAAGCCACTACTGTCAACGATATTCAAAAGAAAATCATAGACCACCAAACCGCTTTTATCGAATATTACCAAACAGACGAAACCTTATACATCTTCACTATCACAAAAAACGACTTACAAGTCACTCAAAAAAATGCAGAAGGACTGGCAGACGATATTTCAAATTTTATAAAAAACATCAGCAATAAAGACAGCTTAGATGTAGAAAATTATCACGTCCTCGCCCACAAACTATACCAACAACTCATCCCTCAAAGCATACAGTCGAATGACAATATCAATCGTATCGTCATAGTTCCTGACCGCGAAATCGGAACACTGCCTTTTGCTGCCCTTGCTACCCAAGCTACTTCCGGTAAATTAGATAAAAACACACCCTTCCTTGTCAAAAAATACGCCACCAACTACCTCTATTCCGCAGGTTCGTATCTGCAATTGCAGCAACAAAAAGCCAACCAAGAATATTGCTTTGCCGGAATTGCTCCGGGAGATTATGAAATGGAAAAATGGAAAGACCAACCTCTGAATCAAGCAATAAAAGAGTTGGAAAGTATTAAGTCATTGCATTGGTTTTGGGAAAGGGAAATTTTAACAGAGGAAGAAGCGACCAAAGCTGCATTTGAAAAAATTATCAAAGATGGATATAAGACAATACTAATCAGCACACACGCCGCTTATGGTGAAAATGGCGGAGAGATTGCCTTCCGCGATAGCATACTCACCCAAGACCAAATTGACCTGCTCGAAATCAACACACATCGCCTTATTTTGAGTGCTTGTGAGACAGGTATTGGAAAGCAAAATCAAGGCGAAGGCATTTTAAGTCTCGGCTGGAATTTTGCCTACAAAGGTGTACCGAGTATTACGATGACACATTGGAAGGTCAATTCGGGTACGACTAAAGACATCATCGTTAGTTACAGCGAAAATCTTAATAAAGGTGTGTCGGCTGACCAAGCTCTTAGAAAAGCTCAATTAGAATATTTGCGCTTAGATGACAATAAAATTGTATACTTTCAACCGCACTACTGGGCAGGTTTTTTCCATACAGGGAATATCAATTGATTTTTTTGCGCTTATCGGTTTGACGAATCAACACTTTACAACGAAAAAGACCATTTCTGTGAAGAAATGGTCTTTTTCGTTATACAAATTGGGATTTAATATTTAAATTTTGCAAGTCATCAATTAGAACTCCCTACAATACGCACCTCTGTACGACGATTTTCCTGATGCTGCTCTTCCGTGCATTTTACACCATCAGCGCAGCCATTAATGGGTTGAGATTCACCATAACCGATAGCATTAAAGCGACTCGTGTCAATACCTTTCTGAGAGAGGTATTCCGCAACTTCTCCTGCACGGCGTGTAGAGAGTTTTTCATTATAACTTGACGGTCCACGCGCGTCGGTATGTGATGCGATTTCTACTATCACAGTCGGATTGGCTTGCATAAGATTGTAAATGATGATTAATTCATCGCTGTACAATTCTTGTACACTTGCGCGGTCAAAATCATGGTACAAAGTCGGAAAACCCAAAGGACGCGCCGATGAAGGCGGAAATGTCGTTGTTGGCGGCAACGTAGTCGCACCTGTTATCACTTCTTCTACGACCACGACATCCGTTTTTGTAGGAACGGTGTTGAGTGCGAGAGTGACTGGAATATCTGCAGAGGAAGTTTTGCCACGTGTACAGACATTTTCAGTGCCAACAAGATAGCCTTGCTTTTCGGCTTTGACCAAATAGCAACATCCGGGACGGAGCTTCATTGAGAAACTGCCGTTGGAGTTTGCTTGCAGTACATCTACTGGTTCGCCACAGTCATTTGTAATTGTCAAACTTGCATTTTTGAGTGTTTGTCCAGCAGTGCTTGTGATGGTTCCTTTCAAAGAAAATTCAAGCGGACGGTCAAGCGGAATACTGACCAATAACTTTTCTCCCGTCTTATAGCCTTTGGTCGAACCCGATGCCGAATTGACCGTATATTCTTCTTTCTCTGCCTCAAATCGGCAAGTACGGTCAAGCGGCATTTCAAAAAATATACGTCCGTCGCTACCTGTTTTAAGTTGACGTTCAGGACAATTCATATCCACCACAGCAGCTTCAATCGGGTCACCGGAATTTTTATCATACACCAATAACTCTACGTCCACCGCTTCACGTTGGAACATATAAAGGTCGTCATTACCACTGCCGCCTGCGCGGTTGGAAGAGTAAAATCCGATACTTTTATCGTCGCTGAAAGTCAAGCTAAAATCATCTGCATGGCTATTAATCGGCGCACCGATATTCGCTACCGGACTCCACGAACCATTGACATCATTGCTGTAAAAAATATCCAAACCACCAAGCCCTGCATGTCCGCTGGAAGCAAAATAGAGTGTTCCATCATCGTGAATGAATGGGAAAACCTCATTGCCTTCGGTATTGATGCCGGGTACATAAGAGTTCATATTAATGGCTGGTCCCCAGCGTCCGTCTTCGAGCATTGCCACGTACAAATCCATACCGCCCATACCGCCGGGCATGTCAGAAGCGAAGTACATTTTGTCGCCTTCGGGCGTAACACTCGGATGCGCTGTAGCATATTCATCACTATTAAAAGGCATCCCTTTGATGTCTCTCCATTCGTTGTTTTCAAGACGGGCAGTAAATATTTTAAGGTTGACTACACCATCGCCGTCGCGCTTTGTACGATTGCCTTCTATATTATTTCTGGTAAAGAAAATACGGTCTTGTGTTTTGTTGAAACTGACCGGACCATCGTGAAATTTTGTATTGATTTTGGAAGAATATTTGACCGGAAGACCAAACTCATAACCGCCTCCGGCAGCAGATTGTATCTCGGCATAATAGAGTTCCAAAAATGGATCACCCGTCCACGTATGAATACGACGAATTGCCGCGCCTCTATCTCTCTCTGAGGCAAAAACGATACCTTGACGAAAGAAGGTTGCGCCAAATTCATCAAGTGTAGTATTTACATCTTCAATCTGTTGTGTGCGATAATAATCTGACCCTACCGATTTGAGTTGGCTGACCGTTCCCGGCTCACAGGCATTGCGAAGTATCTGTCCGCGCGTGTCGGCAGGGACTTCATCGGCGTATTCTTTGAACCACTTATCGGCTTGTTCGCACTTATCCGTTGCTTGAAGGGCTTGAGCATAATGTAGTTTGTGTAAAGGTTCTACTTCCGGCAAACGCACCACCTGACCATACCAAAAAGCCGCCTCATTCATATTACCAATTTTGCGATAAGCATTGGCTAATTTAATTTTGGCAGATGACAAATCACGCTTATCCAAAACATCCAAATAATACTGAATGGCTTTTTGATAATTGAGTGACTGATAATATTTATCGGCTTTTTTTAGTTTTTTCTTTTGTGCAGATATGCTTCCTACAAAAAAGCAGCACATTAAAAGGGCAAGTATTATTTTGAATCTCATCTTTATTATTAGTGTTATTGTGTTGAGTGTTGAAGTGTTATCGTGTTAAAGTGTTGAAGAAGCAATACCACCAACACTTTAACACTTCAACACATTAACACTTTTTGATACATCAAAAATATCGCGGTGTAGCGATTTTATCTCTATCATAATCCAATTCGAAACCTATCATGGCTTCTACCGAACCGGAGGATACATTGCGAATTTCTGTCAGGGGGTAATCGTAAGCTAAGCCAAGTCGTAAACCGTTTCTCATTTGAATGGACATCCAAAAATCAACCGAATCATAAGAGCTTACGTCATTGAAACCTTCAAAAGCAGAGCGGAAAGAAACGCCCAACCAAAGGGTCTCACTGAAGAGTAAAGACGCATCAATATCAAACTCGGTCGGCGCAGAAACACCGCCTGTGCTTTCATTTTCGTTCTCACGAAACTCACCGAACAGTCCAACGTTTTTAATTAAAAAAGAAGGTTTGAAATGTACCGATTCGCTCATTTTGATAACGATACCGCCCATAGCGTAATAGTGGCGATATTGACGAGCAAAAAGATTTTCTGAGTCGGGGTCAATATTTTCGCGCCTCAAATCACTATCCAATATATGCGGTACGGAAAATCCAAAATAGAGTGACGGAGTAGAAAAATATACACCCGCTCCGAAGTTGGGCAACCAGTAGTTAAGTGTCTGGTTCATGAAGGCAGGGTCGTTATTCATTGGAACTTGAGTCATAATCTTATCCGGTGAAAAGTCCGCCTTCCAATTATGTACACCGCCTTGCAGACCAAAGGCGAGATTACCTTTGCCCATAGGAATTCGGTAGGCATATTGCGCCTGAAAACCCAATTGAGTCGTCACACCAATCACATCGCGCGAAGCCGTAAGACCAAAACCGACACGGTCGCCTCTGACGGGCGTGTGCAAAGAGATAATTTGAGTAACGGGTTTCCCTTTATTCTCATTGAAGCCCAACCATTGGTCACGGTACAAGACATTGATACTCATGTGTTCGCGACTACCCGCGTAGGCAGGATTGTACGAAAGTGTGTTGAACATATATTGTGTCAACATCGGATCTTGCTGGGCATCAGCCTGAACACTCATGAGTAATATTGAAAATACAATTAATATATTTTTCATTGAACGTTAATTTTTTATTTGAATTTGGTTCATCGTTTGTCGTCCACCGTCTTTCGTCAAGCAAAGCCTCCGTCTGTCGTTTGCCTATCGGTGCAATTGAATATAGCCGTGATGTTCATTGCCACTTCCATCATCAATGATATAAAAATACGTACCGTCGGGCAAGTCTTCTCCATTCCATGTACCGTTCCAATCATTCTGATAATTGACAGAGGAAAACACGAGATTGCCCCAACGATTAAAGATAGAAATTTTATCATTAACCGTTCCGTCAAGCCCTTCCACGACGAATAAATCATTGATATTATCATTATTCGGCGAAAAGCCGTTATAGACCTTCACATCAGGCGCGCTACATTCTACATCTATTCTGACTGTGGCAATATTACTACACAAGTCGGGCGAGGTACAAAGCCGATAAGTCAAAGAATCTGCCCCACAAAAACCCTCATTTGGTTCATAAGAAATCACGTCTCTGCCATTTTCTTGTACAATAGCGATAGTCGCATTAGCCGAAGGCGTAATAATGCCAACCTCTGGATTAGCCGTAAAAATATCATTATCAAGCACCGCTATCAAAGCAATCTTATTTTGCTCCGTCGAAGCAATATCATCTATGGCTTCCGGCACATTCGGAGTTATATTTATCGTATATATAAAGATTTTACATGTGTCTAATAAATCACATACCTCCAAACATAAAACATCTGAACCCTGCTCAAAACCCGATATATAGGTGGCACACTCATCACCTGCATTTATCGCAAGCACATTACCAAATTGTAGTGACTCACATCCCAAATCAGTTAGTGTAACCGGAGAAATGAAATCCGTCAAATCAGGGCATATCAGCCTCGTCTCGTCTTCGACAAGATTGATTGGGTTAGGAAATATCGTATCCGGCATATACACCGTCTGCCCTGCTTCACCCAATATGTTTGTAGAGGCATAAACCTGCCCCGCCAAAAAGCAAAACAACAACAGCGTGTTACATATTTTTTTCATGCGTACTTTGTTTTTCGATTCTTCTAATTGAGAACATAAAGGTAACTCAAGTTGCGTATAAACCGCAACAGTCGATAGTTAATGGTCAATAGTCCATAGGAAAACGTGAAATACAGTAAAATCTACAACCACCTATGAACAACGGACTACCGACAATGGACTAAGTTGCGTTACCCGCAACTTGAATTAAAGTATTTGTCAAAAAGTAAAGGTAAAGCTAATTTGTAAAGTCTAAAAGCTATTATACACAAAAAATTATGGTATGAAAAGTATTAAGACGGTATCTTATCAATATTATAAAAAATAATTTTATTTTAATAATTAATAAACAATATTTTAAATAAATTTAAATAAATTATTAATTAAATTTTATTTGAAAATACATCACTTTTATTTATCGTAGAAAAGTACACCATAAATGAGAAAATCGCTGATTATCATCTATTTACCTCTGTTTTCCATTTAAAAATAATGGTCAAATACCGTTTTTTAAATAAAAAAAAATACTTGGTCAAAATAAGTCCATTCAAATATAGATTTTACGCTTACTCTCATTACCTTTGCGGACATAGACAAACATATATTTCAAATTTAAAATTTATAATGTAAACATGGGATTATTTTCATTTCTAAAAAACGCAGGTGCTAAAATATTCAACAAGAAGAAGAAAGAAGCCACTCCACCCGACACTTCCGATATAGATGTGCAAGCTCTTTTGAATGAACAAAAAGCACAATCGCTTGAGAAACTGGTTAATAGTATGAAACTGGATGTCAGCGATTTAGACATTACGGTGGACGGCGAAACCGTTACGCTTTACGGCAATGCAGATACGCAGGCGGACAAAGAAAAACTAATCTTGCTACTCGGCAACGTAGAGGGTATTGCTGCTGTTGATGACTATATAAATGTCCTCAATGTCGATCCAAACCACAGCCCTACTGTCAGCTACGACCCAAGTGTCAATACCAATCAACATACGAATTTTGATGGCAGTGGTTCGCAGTTTCATACGGTTGTGAAAGGTGACAGCCTCAGCAAAATAGCAAAAGCCTATTATGGTGATATGATGAAATACCCTGTCATTTTTGAAGCCAACAAACCCATGCTAACCGATCCCGACAAAATCTATCCCGGACAAGTATTGCGTATTCCTGCATTGGCGTAAAACAGTTGCGAGTTTGCGAGTTACGAGTATTGAGTAAACGAATCACGAGTTCATACTCGTTGAATTGAATGTGAAAAGCTGGACAATAATTTGTCCGGCTTTTTTATTGACAAACAACAATCAAGGTTAAAAGCCTGTTAAAAGACAGATAATTTGCCCAAAAAAACTGTACTTTTGCAAACTTTTGAAAATAGGTGAAATGTTATTTGAATAATTTTATTCACTTCATTCACATATTCATAACTCACTCATTGAAAAATGGAATATTTAATCATAGCCGCACAATTAATTTTAAGTCTATCTATACTCGTTGTACTACACGAATGGGGGCATTTTTTCCCTGCTCGTTTGTTTGGTACGCGCGTCGAAAAATTTTACCTGTTTTTCAATCCTTGGTTTTCTCTATTCAAAAAGAAAATCGGCGAAACTGAATACGGTATCGGCTGGCTACCTCTGGGTGGCTACGTCAAAATCGCCGGTATGATGGACGAGAGTTTTGACAAAGACCAACTCGCACAAGAACCACAACCCTGGGAGTTTCGCTCCAAACCCGCATGGCAACGCCTGATTATTATGATTGGCGGCGTGACGGTCAATTTTATTCTCGGATTTTTGTTGTGGGGCATGGTTTTGTTTATTTGGGGAGAAAAATCACTACCCGCCGAGAATGTAAAATATGGTATTTACTGTGATGATTTGGCGCAAGAAATGGGCTTGAAAAATGGTGATAAAATCATTTCTATCGGCGGAAAACCTTTTGAAAACTTTGGAGATTTGCGTCGCGACATCGTTTTCGATGAAGCTAATACAATGACGGTACAACGTGGTAGTCAGCAAGTTAAACTTGATATAGATGAAAAATACGTCAGCGCATTGGCGGGGTATCGTGGCTTTTTTGTAATGCCTCGTTTCCCTTTCGTAGCTGGAGAAATAATGGAAGACTCACCCGCCGAAGCAGGAGGTATAGAGGTTGGTGACTCTATCATTGCCTTCAATGATACGCCGGTTAAATATTTTGATGAATTCAAAAACATCGCAAGTACTTCGCGCAACGAGACCGTGAAAGTTACCCTTATCAGAAACGATAGTACTTGGGAACAAAAAGTCAAATTAGACACTTGCGGACGTATGGGCGTTGTGCCTTACGGAGAAGACCGATATTTGACTTACGGTACGCAAGAATACACTTTAGCCGAAGCTTTACCTGCCGGTGTATCTAAGGGTTGGGACTTCCTCGCTGCCAACGTCAAAGGCTTTGCCATGATGTTTACCGGCAAAATCAAAGCCTCCGAAAGTCTCGGTGGTTTTGGTACGATTGCCAATCTTTTTCCTCCCAAATGGGACTGGTCGCGATTCTGGAAAATCACTGCCATACTCTCTCTCATCCTTGCGTTTATGAATATTCTTCCCATACCGCTTTTGGATGGTGGTCATGTCATGTTTTTATTATATGAAATGGTCGTCGGACGACCGCCAAGTGATAAATTTATGGAAATCTCTATGAATATCGGTCTGTTTTTTATCATGGGTTTGCTCCTCTATGCCAATGGCATGGACGCATGGCGCGCATGGGTAGGTTCAGGCGCAACAGCTTGCTGAGGGAAGACGAAAAAAATAATCTACCCGTCTGAATCGTTCTTTTTCTTATATGTTTCACTAAATTTTCCTTACGTAG
>ENA-ORXR01002622-ORXR01002622.1-marine-metagenome-genome-assembly--contig:-NODE-2622-length-16892-cov-5.498959_pt1 | contig 16892 bp, 13 predicted proteins | sample MGYA00237866_ERZ511479 | MGnify/ENA metagenome assembly ERZ511479 | reverse complement strand
GGTTACGTTCGCATTGCGTACTATGTGACTGATCCACCGATTAACTAATCAACAACTTAGTGCCGAAGGCACTAGTTAATACGACAATCCCTTTCCTAAAATGCCAATACCATGAAAAATATTTTCCTAGTTTTGTTCACCTTATCTTTTTTCGCTGCGTGTAAAACAGCACAGCCCGCATTGAATACACCCACGACAGCAAAGACCATCGCGTCCCATACGGCGAAGCTAAAAAAGCAAACGGGTTTCTTCCATTTTTACGAAGACGATAAAAAAGGTAAAATTTTATTAGAAATCGAAAACCTGGATCAGGAATTTCTCTACGTTAATTCACTCGCTGCTGGCGTAGGTTCCAACGATATCGGTCTGGATCGTGGACAATTGGGAGATAACCGGGTCGTGCGTTTTACTCGGTCGGGTAATAAAATTTTACTCATACAGACGAATTACGATTACCGCGCCGTCAGTGAAAATACCGCAGAAAAAAATTCCGTTCGGGAGGCTTTCGCCGAATCTGTTCTTTTTGGTTTTGAAATTTTGGTAGAAACGGGTAGCAAACTGCTAATTGACTTAACCCCCTTTTTAATGCAGGATGCACACGGCGTCAGTAATACTTTGGCGAGAAGCGGAGAAGGTAATTTCAAACTAGACCCCAAACGCTCAGCACTATATTTTCCCCGAATAAAAAACTTCCCAAAAAATACAGAGTTCGAATCGACGCTGACTTTTACCGGAAAACCTACCGGCCGTAATCTACGTCAAGTTGTTCCAAATCCATCAGCAGTAACGGTTCGGCAACACTATTCTTTTGTGGAATTACCAGATGACAATTATAAAAAAAGAGTGATGGACCCGAGAAGTGGATACTTCGGAATCAGCTACCAGGACTATGCGACTCCAATTGCCTCACCGTTGGTAAAAAGATATATCGTACGACACCGACTGGAAAAGAAAAATAAACAGGCTGCGACGAGCGAAGCGGTAGAACCTATCATTTATTACCTGGACCCGGGCGCACCCGAGCCTGTCCGGTCTGCTTTGCTAGACGGCGCTCGTTGGTGGAATCAGGCCTTCGAAGCCGCGGGTTACCGCAATGCTTTTCAGGTAAAAATTCTACCGGAAGATGCTGATCCGCTTGATGTACGCTACAACGTCATTCAGTGGGTACACCGCTCCACCCGTGGCTGGTCTTACGGTGGCTCAGTGATTGATCCGCGTACTGGAGAGATTATCAAAGGACATGTTTCGTTGGGTTCGCTGCGCGTACGACAAGACTACCTGATTGCACAAGGACTACTAGGAAATGTAGATGCAATCACGGATGAAAATGATCCGATGCTGGAAATGGCTTTGGCTAGATTGCGACAACTGTCTGCGCACGAAGTAGGACATACGCTGGGGCTGGCGCATAATTTTGCCGCGAGTACTAACGGACGAATTTCCGTAATGGACTACCCGCATCCGCTCGTCAATTTGGATGAAAATGGACAGCCTGATTTTTCAAAAGCTTACGATGACAAAATTGGCGCCTGGGATAAATTAACGATTCGTTACGGTTACGAAGAATTTCCTGAAGCGGTCAGCGAAAAACAAGCGTTAAATAAAATTATTGAAGAGGGAATCAAAAACGGATTTCGGTATATCTCGGATCGGGATGCCCGACCGGCAGGTGGTGCCAACGCCGTAGGTCATCTCTGGGATAATGGCGCTGATCCAACGGCAGAACTAACGCGACTTTTAGCGGTACGAAAGATAGCGATGAATCGTTTGGGAGAAAAAAGTATTCCGGTGGGTGCACCTTTATCAACCTTGGAAGAGGTACTGGTTCCGGTTTATCTGGCGCATCGGTATCAGGTAGAAGCAGTTGTAAAATTAATCGGTGGCGTAGATTATTCTTACGCTACGCGGGGTGATGGACAGATACCGTTAAAGAGCGTAGATGCAGCCGTCCAGTTACGGGCATTGGCAGGTATTCTACAAACCATAGATGCCAAAACACTTGCGTTACCAGAAAAATTATTGTCAATTATTCCACCTAAGCCACCCGGTTACGCGCGCGGAAGAGAAAGTTTTAAAACACATACTGGACTTACTTTTGACCCATTAGCTGCGGCAGAAGCAGCGGCTGCGACGAGTATTAAAATGTTGTTACATCCGCAGCGAGCGGCTCGGCTGGTCGAGCAGCACAGCATGCGGTCAGATTTGCCTGGCTTGGAAACGATCATCAATCAATTGGTCGAAATGACTTGGAAAAAGGAATCGGCAAAAGGTTATCTGGGAATGATTCAAGCGACGACCTCGGCCCTTATACTGAAACAACTATTGGCATTGGCAGTCAACGAATCGGCTACGCCAACTGTGAGCGGTATTGCGATTTATAAAATTAATGAGTTAGAAAAATGGCTAAAGACATCTGGTGGTCAATTACAGACGGGCGTCACAGATTATGGACTGCTCATGATCGCACAGTTTCGTCGCGATCCGCAGTCGTTTAAGATACCTGCTAGTCCTGGGTTACCCGATGGTTCTCCGATCGGTAGTCATATCGGGTGTACTCATTAAATCCTGAATGATACCTGACGAATTTATTCCAGAAGCATTCCTTAGCCTATATTCTGTCTTTTCTTCGTCAGAAAAAATAAAAAGAATTGTTCGTTCGGAAATTTAAGTATTTTATTTTGTATTTTTCGGTCAATCAAAATTTCCATTATGTATTTCAATTCACAAGGTAAAGAGGAAGTTACCTACGATGCCATCGTAATCGGGTCGGGAATAAGCGGCGGCTGGGCTGCCAAAGAACTGAGCGAGAAGGGACTAAAGACCCTGGTATTGGAAAGAGGCCGAAACGTAAAACACGTAGAAGATTATCCAACAATGCACCTGGACCCCTGGGATATGCCCAACGGCGGAAAGCCAACGCAAGAAGACTTGCGACAGCAGGGTGTACAAGCTCGGACGGGTTACACAATTGATTATGCACGTAAACATTTTTTCGTTAATGATTTGGATCATCCATATTCTGAGGTAAAACGTTTTGACTGGATGCGGGGCTACCACGTGGGTGGTCGATCCCTGATGTGGGGAAGGCATTGCTATCGCTGGAGTGAACGCGATTTTACGGAAAATGCGCGGGACGGATTTGGCGTAGACTGGCCCATCCGGTATAAAGATATTGAACCCTGGTACGATTACGTAGAATCTTATGTAGGAATCAGTGGCCAGGCGGAAAATCATGCTTCTTCACCCGATGGTAAATTTTTACCTCCTTTTCAGTTAAATTGTGTAGAAAACGAAGCGAGAGAAAAAGTGCTAAAAGCGTTTCCCAACCGACTTATAACGCCTGGAAGGGTAGCCAATCTTAGCCAGCCACATAATGGTCGAGGTGCTTGTCAGCGTCGGAATCGTTGTATGCGCGGATGTCCGTACGGTGGTTATTTCAGCAGTCAGTCATCTACTTTGCCCGCAGCGATGGCTACCGGAAATATGACTTTGCGCCCGCATAGTATTGTACACGAAATTATGTATGACAAAGAAACCAAACGGGCCAAAGGCGTACGGATCATCGACGAGCTGACCAAAGAAACAAAAGAGTATTTTGCAAAAGTCGTATTCTGTTGTGCTTCCGCCATCGGTTCTACTTCTATTTTAATGAATTCAAAATCAGATGCATTTCCGGATGGAATGGGTAATCAGAGCGGTGAACTGGGCCATAATTTGATGGATCACCATTTGAAAGTTACTGCGTCCGGAACCTATGATGGTTTTGAAGATAAATACTATAAAGGACGCCGGCCTGCTGGATTCTATATTCCACGCTTTCGCAATATCGGTAAAGGAGCGGAGCGTAAGGACTATGTTAGAGGCTATGGATATCAGGGAGGTGCAAGTCGGTCCAATTGGGCAAGCCACATTAGTGAAGCAGGAGTAGGTAAGGATTACAAGGCTGATTTATTTTCTCCAGGACCCTGGAGAATGGGAATGATGGGCTTTGGAGAAACGTTGCCTTACCATGAAAATAAAATGTATCTGAATGAAGAAAAACGCGATAAATGGGGATTACCAACTGTAACTTTTGATTGTGAATTGAAGGAAAACGAACATGTGATGCGTAAGGATATGGCCGTTGCGGCAGCAGAAATGCTGGAAGCGGCTGGCTTTAAAAATGTCCACACCAGAGACGAGGGATCTTACCTCGGATTGGGTATTCACGAGATGGGAACGGCTAGAATGGGACGCGATGCCAAGACCTCGGTTTTGAATGGTAACAACCAGATTCATACAGTTCCCAATGTTTTTGTTACGGACGGTGCGTGTATGACTTCGGCGGCTTGTCAGAATCCTTCTATTACGTACATGGCTTTGACGGCCCGGGCGTGCGATTTTGCGGTAAAGCAGCTTAATCGAAATGAGCTTTAGTAACTGCCGATAAATAACCTCGCCTGATTGACAGGTCTTGCGACATCAGTCGGGCAGGGAAGTATAAATCATATTTTAGAAAGTCAGAATGGATAGTTATTTATTTCTCATCCTTTACATATAAAAAAATCATGAAAAGAAGAAGCGCAATAAAAAGAACCGCCATGATGATGGGCTACGCACTGTCGGCTTCGACGGTGATGGGGGTGATGAATGGTTGTAAAGCTGATACCGTAACGTCAGAAGCTGGCTGGAAACCAGCATTTTTTGATGCAAAAGAAACCGACTTGTTAAAATTAATTACGGAACAAATATTACCTGCCACCGATACACCGGGCGCCAATGATGTTTTTGTACACCGATTTATGGACCAAATGGTGGCAGAAGTTTATACGCCTGAAATGAAGGAACGTTTTAGAAAAGGCTTAACTGATTTGGCGGCAGATTGTAAAACAACCTATGGAAAAGATTTTGCGGACTGCACCGACGAGCAACGAAATGAACTGCTACTAAAAACGGAAGCAATGGCAAACGAATTAAGCCCGCAAATAAAGGAAGCTTATGAAACCGAGGAAAATGAGTTTGAAAGAAGGGCTTCCCAGGACATGAGTACGGGGGAAAGTTATCAGCGAACCAATCACGAACCTTTTTTTAAATTACTGAAAGAAATGACCTTGGTCGGTTATTTTACTTCGGAAAAAATCGGGGAAGAAATACTGAATTATGATCCGATTCCGGGAATGGATATTCCTTGTCTGGATATGTCAGAGCTACCAAACGGTCGATCCTGGTCTTTATAATCAATTCACATTATTAATGGGTTTACGTCCGAACGGGTGTAAACCCATTTTTTACGTCTGGAATGAACGTATTTGAATCGCCAGCAGGCGTTTTCAAACGATTACAAACGGCATTAGCCAGTTATTATACGACTAGATCCTGAACTTAGTCTCACCTTTGCGATGCAGTTATTCAACAGCTGCTTTATTAAAATTTATTTTTTCACGACTTCTTTGGTGTCACTAATTATAGATAGATAACGGGGAAGACACAACACCAATTTATTATGAACAGTATTAGAAATCAAGTACAACTTATCGGGCATTTAGGACAGGACGCGGCATTGAAAAAGTTTGACAGCGGAAAAGTAACGGTAAATGCCCAAATCGCTACTTACGAATCTTACAAAAACAAGAATGGAGAAAAAGTCGAAGAAACGCAATGGCATAATTTGGTAGCCTGGGGAAAGACGGCCGAAATCATGGGCATGTATTTTAAAAAGGGAAAGCAGGTAGCGATTTCTGGAAAATTATGTCACCGTACTTATCAGGACAAGCAAGGAAATGATCGGAACGTTTCCGAGATACAGGTGAATGAATTTACCTTTTTAGATAAAAAAGTAATTAACTAAAAGAATCGATCATGATGTCCAGGCTGACGAAATCTGGATAGTGCTTTACTCACTTTTAAAGAACGCTGCGGAAATTCCGTGGCGTTTTCTTTTGGTTACTTTTATCAAAATTATTGACGTGCTTTCTCATCCCTTAAATAAGACAATACCTTCCCCACTGGAGCGGTGGAAATATCAGCAGGTAGATCAACTGCTGTTTGTTCCTGTAGATCGAAAGCAATTTTGCCTTTCCTGGATGATGCTAAATCTGTAAAAATCTGAAACCGATTATTACGTACATTTTTAGCAACAGCGGGATCAATGGAAATGGGGTTTTTTAAAAGCGGTGAAAACATTATCTCTCCATTATTTATGTCAAAATAAGGAATGATCGCCTGATACTTTTTATCTCCTGCCGGAATCAAAAATAGCGCCTGAAATTGATTTTCTTTTTTTAAATGATACTCCGCAACGGGTAGAAAATTCTGGACCTGCTTTTTATTTTTCAAATCATAAGCAAAGAATCCCAAATCCTGCGCATGTCCAAAAAGGTACTGATCATAAACGGCCATACTTTGAGTCATTCCCGATTGAGCATCCAGCGCAGTGCGGGATAATAAATAAGCTGGTTTCATCCGTGGAAGAAATTCCCTGTTTTCCACATCATAACAAAAGGTAAATTCAAACCCCGAAGTACAAACCACCTGATTTTTTTCTTCGTAGGTATTCTGAAAAATATACCAGGGAAAATCCGGGCTATTATTGACAGGCAAAACTTTTCTTTTTACCGGACTACAATTTTTGGTATCATAAACATCAAAAATCCGGTAGCTATCACCAAAGTCGCTATCACGCGTAATGTCATCCGCCACTACACAAATCCAAAGTTGTTCTTTCGGAATCCAAAAATTATTATCTTCCATCAATTTTCCTCTGACCACACAATCGTGGCTGGCAGGAATGGAAGCTTCTGGTTCTTTTTGCTTATTAGAAACGGTATCCACCAAATTGGGTAGAGTGGGTGACCGTGCAGGAGAGGCTGATTCAGATTTGCAGCTAAGTAAAAATAATAGCGCACCAAGAGCGACCAAAATAAACTGCTTTTTCATAGTATTAAATTTTGAGCTTTTTTTAAAATCGTCAAGAAAGTAAATTTCCTTAATCGCCATTCCTAAAATTTTCTGAAAATTTGCTTCGGTCAACTTCCTTGATTCCTTGCAAGATAGTATGTTTTTAGTGAAAATTGAAAGGGGTATTTGCGTCGGCAAATACCCCTTTATCAAAAAAGAAACTGGAGGGAATCAGCCCCGGCTATTAACCGGGAAAAGTCATAATCGTAATAAAGATTAATAAAGCCAAAGATGCCGTAATTAACCAAAATCGAACATCTTTATAAACACTGATTTCCTGTTGTGACATATGTTAAAATTGTGTGGTGAATAATCAAATGATAATTTACTTGCATATGGACGTGTTAAATCCTGCAAATATTGTTCAATAGTTTAAGGAAGGGAAAGAAAAGGGGGAGGTTTTGAGCTTTAAAAAGTGCAAAAAAAGTGCCATTTTAGGAGCCGGGCGATAAAAATGTAGATATAATTTTAAAATTAAATCTACATTTTTATCTTTCTTGCCCGGATTTTAGATGACATTAGCTGGTTTTTAAAATAGCCTGATTAATTCGTTTTACCAATCCGGGCCCTTCATAAACCAACCCGCTGTACACCTGTACAAGCGAAGCACCCGCTGCAATTTTTTCGAGCGCATCTTCCGGACTACCAATTCCACCAACACCGATAATTTTAAGTTGACCACCTGATTTTTGGTGAAGATAGCGAATGACCTCGGTGGATCTTTCTTTTACTGGCTGACCGCTCAATCCACCCATCCCGATTTGTGAAACTTCTTTCTGAGAAGTATTCAGATGTTCTCTGGAAATAGTAGTATTGGTCGCAATCACACCACTGATCTTTGTATCACGGACGATATCGACAATATCATCCAACTGTCCATCCGTAAGATCCGGAGCAATTTTTAACAAAATTGGTTTTTGACTGGATTTTTTCAAATTTAAACCCTGCAATAAACCAAGCAATCTGGTCAACGGTTCTTTTTCCTGTAAATCGCGCAAGTTGGGTGTATTGGGCGAACTAACATTCACCACAAAATAATCAACATAAGGAAAGAGTGCTTCAAAACATTTTTCATAATCCAGATGAGCGGATTCATTCGGTGTATTTTTATTTTTTCCAATATTTCCACCAATAATTAAATTTTCAGGACGGTCTGTTTTTAATCGACGAACCAACGCTTCCATCCCTTCATTGTTAAAGCCCATTCGGTTGATCAACGCTTCGTCATCGGGTAACCGGAAAAGCCGTGGCTGTGGATTTCCGATCTGACCAACAGGTGTCACGGTTCCTAATTCTATAAAACCAAAACCCAGTGCAGACATCGCATGATAATGTTGCCCGTCTTTGTCAAAACCTGCGGCAAGCCCTACAGGGTTTTTAAAAGTCAATCCAAAAATATTTCGGTGAAGTCGCTCGTCTTCTACAGAATAGTAAGCACGAAAAAGACCAGAGATAACTGGAATAGCCAATACCGTTTTTAGTCCTATCAGGGTAAGGTGGTGGGCCTGTTCGGGTGAAAACAAAAAAGCGAGGGGTTTGAAAAATAGTTTATACACAACCAGGATATTTGATGGACCGCAAAGGTAACTATAAAGGGCGAATTGCAATTTGCTACCGTACTATTTCTTTTTCGGCAGTTAGCAATTTCAGGTCTCGAATCAAGAGTCGGCGTCGGTCAAAAGTGAGAATATTACGGGTACGTAAATCATTAAGGATGGTCGTTACCGTTTGTCGGGAAGTAGCGGTTAGATTGGCAATTTCCTGATGGGTCATAAACTTTCTAACGAGTGTTTCGTAACCGACTCGTTGTCCTTTGTTGTTGGCCAGATTAATTAAGAATTCTATAATTCTGGTACGGGAATCCTTAAAAACCAGTGATTCGAGGCGGGCCTCCATTTCGAGTACTCTATTGCCCATTATTTTCATCATAAAGGCATAGAAACCAGAATAGTCGCGCATTAATTCTTTCATTTCAGCAGTCGTGACGATGCATACGGAAGTGTCTTCCATACAGATAGCAAAATCTCTGCGCTTTTTTTCTCCGATCAACGAAAGCTCTCCAAATACTTCGCCGGGTCCTAAGATGGCTTTGGTAATTTCTTTACCATCATCATTATTTGTACCGATTTTTACGCGTCCCTTGTTAAGGAAGAAAATTTTATCTGAGTCTTCTTCCTGTAAATAAATATAGGTTCCTTTTTTATAAGACTTGGAGGTGTGTGTATCTTGAACTTTGTTCATTTTTTTTGGACAAAGAATTCCAGTGACGTCAATATTTTCGAGGTACCAAAGTTGCTGATTATCCATTGTAATATTTTATTCCTTATCGGGCTGTAAATCAAATCGTATCCGAAAATTATCTACCAGGGGATTACGGGCGATCATGTTTTGATATATCTCCTTATTAGTTGCTGGTTTTTTTTGCTTCGGCGCAGTTTCCATCGCTTGAGCAAATTTTGAAGGGTCAATTTTAATAACCAGTGCAAGTCGTTTATCACGTAATTGTTCCCGAACGTAAGGCATTAATCCTGATTCATCGAGGATCATCTGTCTGGCCATCTTGGTGCCAATGGTAGCGATAACCTGATTGTTTTCGATTTTTAATTCTGCATTCCTGAGCGTATTGCGTGCCGAAGGAGATTGCACTTGTTTTACATAAGTCATCCACGCTTCCTGTAGATTTTCGTCCGTCAGCCGGGACTCTTCTACTTCTTCGTCTTCGGCTGCTTTATCAATATCCGCTGCGATTTGATCTAAAGAAAAACTGGGCGTATTATGTAAAGATGGAACAGACAATTTGCTGGAATCGTTTAGCGTACGCGATTTTTTTTCAGGTTTAGATGTTTCTTTTTTATCCTTTGTCGGTTGAACGACGGGTGCTTCTACCTTCGGTTCAACGGGCGTAGTCTTTTTTTGCGCTAAAGCGATGGTCGCTTTTGGTTCTTTTATAATAGAAGGAACGGGCGCGGCTTGAAAGTTGGCTGTTTTGACAGGAGCAACTGCGGGCGCCGTTATTCCTTGTTTGGTCAAGTCGACTGCCCGATTAATATAAGTCATTTTTATGAGTGTCATTTCAACGTGCAGTCTTTTATTTCGGGCCATTTTATAATTGACATCACAATCGTTGGCGAGACTCAATCCACTTAAGAGGAAAGAAGCCGGAGCGCTTTGGGCTTGTTCCTGATACTGATTTTTTAAACTGTCACTCACTTCCAGTAAATCAAGGGTCGTCTCGTCTTTGCAGACCAACACATTACGCAAATGCTCCGCCAAACCATTAATGAAAATATCCGGATCAAAACCTTTGCGTAAAATTTCATCAAAAGTATTCATTACTACCGCGACATTTTCGGTCAGCATGGCGTTGACAATTTTGAAAAAATAATCGTAATCGAGTACATTCAAATTTTCAATAACACCTTGATAAGTAATTTCCGCTCCCGAAAAACTGACCATTCGGTCAAAGATAGAAAGGGCGTCCCGCAGCGCACCATCTGCCTTTTGAGCGATGATGTGCAGTGCATCCTTATTTCCTTTTATTTTTTCCGTTTTACAAATATCCTGCAGATGTTTTACAATTGCGGGTACCTGTATTCGACGAAAGTCAAAAATCTGGCACCGGGATAAAATAGTCGGAATGATCTTGTGTTTTTCGGTGGTAGCCAAAATAAAAATCGCGTAGGAAGGAGGTTCTTCCAGTGTTTTCAGAAAGGCATTAAAGGCTGCTTGCGAAAGCATATGAACCTCATCGATAATAAATACTTTGTACTTGCCCTGCTGTGGTTGAAAGCGGACTTGCTCGATGAGCGTACGAATATGTTCGACACTATTATTAGAAGCTGCATCTAGCTCCGTAATATTAAAAGAAGCATTTTGATTGAAGGCCGTACAAGAAGAACAAGTATTACAGGCTTCGTGATCTTTGGTGATATTTTCACAATTGATGGTCTTGGCCAGAATACGGGCACAAGTCGTTTTTCCCACGCCACGGGGACCACAAAACAGGAAGGAATGTGCCAGATGATTATTCTGCAGGGCATTCTTTAACGTGTTAGAAACATGCTGTTGTCCTACTACTTCGTCGAACCTGGCGGGTCGATATTTTCTGGCCGAAACAATAAAATCACTCATACTTCAAAGGTACGAATAATTTTTAATGAGCTTACTTAATTTTTGGCAGGATTAATAGGGTTTATCGTTGAATTGGTGGAGTTGGGGGAGTATGATTGGATAGTAAATAGTCGGTTAACTTTGGAATATAAATAGACCCACCTGCAAAAGTTATCAGACGGGTCTATTTATTTATTTATTCACATCCAATATCCATTCTTGATATATCATCGTTATTTGGAATACAATTTCCACTTCCTACACTGCTGGGCTGGTATCGGAATAAATCATTGTCATTCAAACCATTCTCCAGAAAAGCTACCAGATCATCTATCTGGTCTTCGCTAAGATTCTGTGGCGTAAATTCGGAAGCTAATTGTGTAGTCGGAACGTTATCATTCTCTGCGGTTCCATTATTTTTATACTCCACTACTTCTCGGATAGAACGGAACGTACCACCGTGTCCGTAGAAAGGAGAGTTGGCTAAATTATAGAGTTGTGGCGTTTTAAATTTATAATTATCTGCTTCATTTTTAGTAAAACCTCCTCTTCCCAAGCGGAAACCGTCCTGGGCCGGAATATTAAAAACAGATTCTACGTTGGCATCTAAATCATTCATTCCATAAGCGTGAAAATTCATATTGTTTAGCGCTGGTCCGTTGTGACAAGTAGCACAATTTGCTTCCTGAAAGAAAACCAGGGCGCCTCTTTTTTGCTGTTCGTTCATGGCATTACTATTACCTTTTAACCAACGTTGGAAAGGCGCCTGATTGGCCATAATCGTCCGTTCGTAGGCCGCAATAGCCAATCCAGCTGTTTCACGACTGACCTGCTGATCTGCTGGAAAATCAGGAAAAGCTGCTGCGAATAAAGGGCCATACATTTCTACACAAAGATCATTTTCAGTATCTAGACGATGCACTTTTAATCCGGCAATCGCCTGTACTTCCAGACCTTCGTACCCCAGTTCGTTGATAGCGATAGGTGTTCCTGGCGTCCAGTTGGCCTCCGTTCCTGCGTTGATACCCGTAGCACCAAACTGACCGTTCCACAACATTGCTTCCTGGTATGCAGTGTTCATGGCCGTGGGCGTACGCAATGGTTGCACATCAATCGAGTCCATCGGAAAAAGCGTATTTACCACCCTTCCTTCTCCGTTCAAACCAAAACCCATACCTCCTTCACCAATCCCCTGAAAACGACCCGCCTGAAAACCAGCACCCGCAAAGTGACAGGAGGCACAGGAAAAAGTACCTGTAGTTCCCTCAATTTTTCCAGCGGTACCGATACCCGTTTCATGAAACAGTCTCTTTCCCAGCTCGATCTTTACGGGACTAAGCGGATTTTTAGGATCTTGCGGAATGGCATTCAGATCATTACTGCCAGGTAGCTTAAAATGTTCCTTGCCTACACCGTCTGATACGTCTCGTAAGGCTGCTTCCAACTCTAAATCAATAGAGGAAGTAGTAGTGCCTGGTGATTCATCGGGTGCACAGGATGCCGCGAATAATACAGTCAGGCCAATAAAGCCAAGGTAACGAAGTCTGGGAAAATTCATCTTATTTTGTATGTTTGTTAGAGAGGGTGTTTTGGTAGATAAACCAAATTCTATACCATTAAATAAATAGCTTGCTAAAAAGTACTGGGGATTTTTGGAGGGGAACAGAAAGGGGGGATTCGTTTTTTGCTTAAAAGCGTGTTGAATACCTCAAATTCTTTAACAAAGATAAAAAAAGTATATTAAAAATAAAAATTAATAAATAAAAAATATTTGCGAATTTACCACGGAAAACTTTTATTATTTGGAGAGTACACCATCTTGCGAGGATCGCAGGGGCTGGCAATGCCGTTGGAGACGTTTGGGGGATTTTGGTCAAAAGAGGGGGAGGATCCTGCGCCCGGGGTGTTATTAGCCATCGCTAATTATTTGGAAGGGAATAAGTTTTCTTTTGAATTAGATATGCTGCGTTTTAGAAAAGAGATCGCGGAAGGCTGGCATTTTAATTCGGATATTCCTTTTGGCTACGGAGCGGGAAGTTCGGGGGCGTTGACAGCGGGGATTTATGATCGGTACGTAACAGAGAAGGCCACAGATCTGGTACATTTAAAAAAAGAAATGGGATTGTTAGAAGGATTTTTTCACGGAGCGAGTTCAGGAATCGATCCGCTGATTTGTTATTTGAATCAATCGGTTTTATTGCGGGGAAAGGATGAGTTGGAGATTGTGAAAAATATTCCGGATTATAAAAATAAGTTCTTCTTAATTGATACGGGAATCTCCCGAAAGACCGCACCACTGGTCAATATATTTCTAGAAAAATCAAAAGATACATACTATCGAGATCGTTGCGATGCCGAATTGGTTCCCGCGGTTGATGAATCGATTGCCGCGTTTCTTTCCGCTGACTTTGATCATCTTTTTGAGCAGTGGCACGAGATCAGTTATTTCCAATATAAATATTTTCTGGAAATGATTCCTGTGGGTTTTCGTCAGATCTGGCTGGACGGACTGGCGGGGAATGATTATAAATTAAAACTTTGTGGTGCGGGTGGTGGTGGCTTTATTTTGGGAATGGGGAGTGCAGAGCAATGTGGGGTGGATGGTGTTTTTAAAATTTGATCACTCCTTCACCAATTTCCCCGTCTGCACCCGCTTATCTTGATCCAAAATTTCATAAAAATAATAGCCAGGAACCAGCGCGCTAATATTTGTTTCTTTGTCGGAAATTTCATCAGTCACCAACAGCTTACCCGCGCTATCAAATATTTTGACAATCGGCGATTGGATATTACTATGGCTAAAAGTATAACGCAATAAATCACGGGCAGGATTGGGGTAGACTAAAAATTGCTGGACAATAAAAGGAGGGGTTTCCTCTTCCGTATTGACGGGGAAATCGACGTTTCCATCTTTGTCTAACTTGACAAAATACATGTCGCCTTCGTCTTCCAGGTTATCTAATTCGCTATAGCGGTATACTAATAATACTACACCACTATCTTGCGTTGCTAAAACTTTTATTGAATGATAAGCAGCGTCAAACCCTAAATATTGTGTCCAGTTTTCGGTGCCATTAAGTTGGATACTATGAATTGAAACATAATTGAGACAATCATTATCAGGATGAAATAGCGCTGAGCATCCAGCATAAACACTAGTAAAATAGATATAATTTGTATCGATCATATCCATGCCATTGATAGCTGGTGCAATAGAAACATCTTCGGCTGGTCTGTTCTGATAAATAATTTCTGTGGTGCTATCAGGACGAATGATGACTGCCTGACTAACATAATAACGATCCTGAGTGGCAGGGTCAATAAAATGATCTCTCCCCGAATGAAGCCATGTTTCATCCTCCAATAGTATAGGCGTATCGTTACTATAAAAGCCGTCACCAAATTCATAACGGATTCCTTCTGAAAGTTCAGACCAGTCGGCCGGCAAATGCCATAACCGGTTAAAAAGATTATACACATTATAACTACCATCAGCTAGCTGTACAAAGTTGTCAGCATATGAAGTAGTAAAGTCAATCATATTTAATAGCTCGCCATCTAAACTATACTCGGCTAAAAAACTAAGAGGCCCCAAAATTTGGTTGTATTTACCGATATAAACAATATTTCCATCGTGGTTAATTATAGGATTTGTGATCCAGAAAATATTATTTGCGTGTGCAAAGATAGTTCTACTAGTTTCGTTTAAGTCGTGGTCTAATTCAATCAAAAAGGCTTTACGGAAACTAGAGAAATTACTAGGTGCGAACGCATACCCAGAAATTAGAAATCCATTTTCGGTTAGAAAAATATCTACTCCTGTTAAAGTTTCAAATATTTCATTTGTTTTAATTGGAAATTCTGCTATCGGTTGGAAATCCTCATCTACCAATTTTACTGTAGTAAAAATAGAATCGGTAGCGATTAGTAATTCCTGTAATTTTTCAAAATCATTTTCTTCTTGATAGGTTTGTACGTAAATAAAATTACCATTGTCGAGCTCTTTAATATCTTCTATGTTGTCTCTGTAGGAGGAGTTTTCTAAGGGAATGAAGGTTTGTGCTATTACAGAGGAAGTATTTAAAAGAAAAAATAAAATTGCAAAATAAATTTTCATAATTTTTCATTTAGACAGGTTCTTAGAAAACAGCAGGAAGTAAATTTACCTCCCGCTGTATTTTTACTTTAAATTGGAATTCCACGTCCAAGAATAATTTCTTCGCAAAAAATTGCACTGTTAAATCCAAGGGTATTTCCTAGGAGTAATATATCTACTAATAATACTGTTGTTCCATGTTGATTTGACTCGTTACCTGAGGGAGGTCCATAAGAATCAAGAATAAGGCAATCAACCATATCCTGTGCAGAAAGATATGCCTCATCGAATTTATCAGGATCCATCGTATCTCCGACACCTTCCCACGTGCATTGACAAGTTAATTCGGGATCAGTACAGTTAAATATATCATCGACACCAGTAATTGTAACAGTTTGATACCATGCGTAGCCAATTGTATGATTTAATAAACAGTCAGCTAGGGTTTCTCCAGCTTCCCAGCTGTCTTGAGTTATTGGCCAATCTTCACATCCCGCTGGAGGAGGAGGGGGAGGAGGAGTCAAAGAATAGACAACGCCTATCGTCAAATCGGTTTGTTGAGCAGAAACGTTCTGTAATTCAAAGTCTACTATCTTAGCGGTTTTTCCGTTGGTATTTTCCGTAGTGATATTAGCATTTAGCTCATTAAATTTAGCAGTCATATCTGCACCAGACATCTTAATGACATTATTATCTACGGTATTCGCAATGGAGAGGGTGTAATTAACTGTTTCGTCTGACTTAGCACGTAGATTACCATTGTCAATGTAATTTCTAGATGCTTCGAGTGTCCAAAGACCCTCATTTACTTCGGTGTCGGGGTAGTTACTTCTTAAGGTAACTACTGTAAGGTCGGTGTAGCTTAGGAATTCTAGTACTTTTGCGGTGGCAGTTTCAGGATTTTCGATAAAAAAATCTTTTTCAACGAAAATTGGATTAACAGTAGCTTCTTTACTACAACTAAATATTGCCATGATGGCAAAAATTAGCAGGAAGGAAGGAAGGAAGGAAGGAAGGGAATCTTCTTTGCATAATAAGTAAAATTTAGGTTAAAAATATTGTGAAGTGTAAACTTAACAATTAATATTTAAAAAATAATTAATTAAGGTAGAATAATTATTTTTTATTTTTTTTGTTAAAAAATAAAATTCTACAATAAGAAGCGTCTTAAATAACTGTATTTATAAGTTAAATACAAAAGGAATAATTCTGACGTGAACTTCCCTAGTAATGCTTTTCAATATTAAAGTATCTCAATATTTTAATATTTACAAAATCGAAACCAATACTCAATATCCCACTGAATATAATACTGAGGAGGAGCAGTTTTGAAAAATAGTTTAATCCTGGTGTTGCACTATTTTTGAGTAATAAATAAATTCCAAATGGAATCAGCATCGTAAAAATAGGCACTCTGAAGAAATGACTCAATCCCCATATCTTTCCTTCGATGGCGTAGCTTGCAGTGATAGCTGCAAACAGAAGCAGAGAGATTAATAATCCCAATCCGATTTCATTTAATCCAATTATTTGTGAGCTAAATAATCCGATGGACGTTTTTATCGCAAGTACAAAAACTACCAAAGCTCCGATTACAAATGGCATGAAGAATATTCCCATGGTTGGTTTATTTTTAAAAATGTATGAAAAATTGATGGTCGAGTTAAGAACTTAGGAATGTTGATAAAATAAATTAAGACACTATGCTTCATCTTTTTCCACCACTCTTCGTTACTAAAATGGTTATTAT
>ENA-ORXR01002621-ORXR01002621.1-marine-metagenome-genome-assembly--contig:-NODE-2621-length-16894-cov-5.208301_pt1 | contig 16894 bp, 4 predicted proteins | sample MGYA00237866_ERZ511479 | MGnify/ENA metagenome assembly ERZ511479 | reverse complement strand
TACCTGGTTAACGGTTACGTTAACTCTAACTAGATGGTTTCCACTAAATTCTGTAGTGAAGATAAAAGTATCTTCTCGAAATATTTCATGGTAAATGGAAAAGCCTTGAGGAGGGTAAATTTGTAGTCTTACTTTTTCATCAAATAAAAGATTATCAAAAACGAGTTGCTCCCCCGCGCAGATTGTATCGGCGATGGCGGTTAGGTGCGGGTGTTGGGCGACGACTTCAACACTATCTAAAAATATCTTCCCGCAAGGAGTGGTACCACTTAAATAATACCAATCACCAAATCTGGCAATAATAGTATCGTTGGCTAGTGTGTCGTTCCAGACGGGATTTTGCACATAATAAGGAGCCACTAAAATTATATCTTCATTACAATTCTGAAAATAATCATCTTGAAATAGGGTGGTAAAAATAGTGTCAGGAATGGTTGCCGATTTTATATTATTATAATAATCACATTCTTCGGTAATGCCGTCAAGCGGAAAATCACAAGGTATTTCTAGAGGAGAGACATCTCCCTGATCTCCAACAACCATAAAAATAGTACTTAGATTATTATTCGCAATTTCATGCGTAAATTGATAACAGCTATCTGCCAAAATAGTAAGATCAATTGAAAAAGTACTTATCACAGGAGTAGTTCCTAATCGTGGATCGCTTCCATAAATCGTCACTGGATAAGTGGAAGGTAAATTAACAGGCCCAGTGTTACAGATACTGATATCCAGCCCAATACTGTCACCACAGGCATAAGCAGGTAGTAACCATTGAATGGTTGCATCGGGGAGCGCATCGCAGCAAACTTCACGGGCGACGGGGTAGATGTTTTTGACAGGTAGAAAAAAATCAACTAATGGGAAAGGAAAGGTATCCGTAATCAGATCAATAGAGTCAATCATTAGCGGGACATCGGTAGCGGTAAGATCAAAATCAGTAACTGGGCATTCTCCGACGGAGCCACTGCTGTCAATACGCATGATAGTCATGGCGGGGGAGGAAACGTTGAAGTCGTTGGTTCGTCCCATCACCACCATATTCTTGTTTGTTGTTAAGCTGAATGACGGTTGAGAAGAATTGTAGCTACCATATGTATTTTTTTCAAGAATGTCACCACTCAAGGATAGTGTTGCGAAAGGGAAATAAGGATTACTATAAAAAGAGCCTGCGCCAAAGTAAAATACTTGATGTCTAAAAGATGCTCTTATTTTTCCATCATTTTCCCAAGCTAGATCACCAATTTGAGATAAATGTGAATTATTAACTGTGTCTTCGTATATTTTATTAAATAAAATATCAAAATCATAGTCGATCCCAAATAATCCGAAGCCTTCATTATTGTCAAAACTATTTCTTAAATAATAGGCGATGACTAGCATAGAATCGTTATGAAGATAATTATGTAATGGTTCAACTATATACCTGTTTGTTTCTGGAGGCGTAAAGATCTCAATTGTATTAATTAGCTCTAGATCAGTATTAAATTTACTAATAAATATTTTGCGTCTTTTATTGATAAAAGGTGGCCCTAAATTGAAATCTATAGAATTGCCAGTCAAGTAATAATAACCATCTATATATTTAATTTGCCTATAGAGTCTATGGCGATTATTTTGATTATTATCTTCTTTATAAAGTAGAATCTGTTTATGAATTTCTCCAGATTCATTCATTTTTACAACAAAACCTTTGTCTACACCAAATAATCCAGTTATGAAAATAGCTTTATCTTCTGTTTGAGTAATACCAACTACAATATTCTCTTCTGCATCCGACAAATTAGGCCTGTCGAAGCTTTTATTAAAAATAATATTTCCAAAAAAGTCAACTTTGATAAAATAAGTCTCATCTACAGCTAATGCACCAGCACTAATTCTTTGCCCAACAATTATAGCAGAAGAATCTGCGAGCATGATACCATTCTCAAGAGACTCTCCCATGGTACTTCGATAAAAATACCAGTCAGATACCACTGGGTCAGGTGGATAAAAGGCACCAGTTTCTTTGGCCCAATGTACTTCACCGGTTGGGCCGAATTTGACTAAAAACCCCTGATGAGTACTTCGATAGGTACCATAATTCCCAATGGCCAAGTAATCTCCGTTAGGATAAGTAAGTAAATCGTAGGTAAATAAAGGATCGTTGGTGAGTTCCAATACTTTTTGAAAAGTGATGGGTACTGTATCACAAGTAGTTTCAGTAATTAAATTTCTTTTTTCAAGAATATCTGAACTTATCTGACACTGGACCGTTTGCGAGACATAATAAAGAGAAGAAAGTATTAATATTCCGTAAATCAAAAAATGTATAACTAAATGTAATATTCTCATTTTGTCTATGTTTTTCTTAATCCAAGGTACACATTTTTTCACCAATAAAATTTTTTAACATGAAACAAATCTTTAAAAACTGTTACTTGTTTACTTGTTTACTTGTTTACTTGTTTATGCATCCTTTTGCTCTTTTTCAACTGCTCTAAATGCCCAACAATCATTTACCGTAGACCAATTTATGGGCGTCAATTGGCAATGGTCTAATCCTATCCCTCCAACCGAATGTGTTGGATTCGTACGAGAGTTTCACGACTGGTCGAACGATCAAAATGACTGGGAACATTGGGAACCTATTAGTCCAATCACCAATGAATTAACCACTTATCCCAATCAGTGTTTCGGTTTCAATCCTCCCAATAGCGGGGCCATTGACTACGATTACTTTTATACAGATATGATAGAGCGTAATCTAGTTATATCTCCTGCCATGACTAATTCTTTACGCCATTATCGGGGATACGAAACTGGTCAGGATACAATTAATATGGCTGGCGTTGGTGATATTTTTAGAATTCCAGTAAAGTGGACTTTTAATGGTGTATGGGAAAGTCCTTCAACAACCGATGCCACTTCCTACATTGATCGTTCCGACTGGATTTATAATTTTGTAGCTCGCTACGGATCAAATATGGCGGTGGATACGGATAATCTAAAATACTGTAATAATGAAGTAGGTGCCGTTGGACAAGGTCAGATTACCTATATTGAAAGTTGGAATGAGCCAAACAAGGATGGAGTCTTTGGCGACGAGCAATCAGATTTCTCTCCAGAAGAGTATGCTACGATGGCCAATCTTGATTTTGACGGAGATGATGGAATTCAAGATGGAAACAATACTAAACTGATGGGTCTAAAGCCTGCCACAGATCCTAATGCGCCAGATATTACTTATCAGTTAGGAATAAATACACTAGATCCAAATATGAGATACGTGATGGGAGGTACGGTAAATATTAATGGTATTTGGAACGACTGGATTATACCCATGCGTACTTGGTTTATCGACCATCGTGATGATGGAGATGACTTTCCATTTGATGTTTTGAATTTTCATCATTATTCTGTTAGTGGCCAAAATTCATTTACAGACTATTGGATTAGTCCAGAAAGAGATGAATTTAGAGTAAAGATGGCAGACTTGGTAAATAAGAAAAATACAGAATTTGGAGGAGCCTGGGCAGAGAAGGAGATTTGGTTGTCAGAGTTTGGTTATGATACGAACGAACTTGATAATAATGGCTGGGACTTTGCGGGAGGACCTGATTCTCCTACCGATCATTTTTCTGTTGAAACCTTGCAAGCACAGTGGACACTACGTTCATATTTAGAATTAGCAGCATCTGGCATTGATCGTGCAATTGTCCACGACCTCAGAGATGGTTCTTCTATGCCAGAGGCCAATTGGGATAAACACACAGGACTACTTAATACAGATGATGAACCGAAAAAAGCCTGGTTTTATGTTTACACGATGAAGAACATATTAGAAGGATACAATTACTTTGACGATAGTCAATCAAATTCTACCTTTACTTTAAATGATGCGGCACCTACTTCTGGCGCTTACCGAGTTTATCAATTTAAAAACCAGGCTGGCCAAAGCGTCTGGGCAGTTTGGAGTCCCACTAATTCAGATGTTGAAATTTCTGTAACGATTACTTTATCTAATAATAATGGAGCTACTGGTTTTCGTCCATCAGAGCCTAGCATTCATGGGGTTTTAGAAGAGTTGACAGTCAGCAATGGTCAAGTAACAGTATTAGCAACAGAAACACCTATTTTTATTGTGGAAGAGGAAAGAACTGCTCCGGGATGTCCACAAAACATAACTGCCAATGTTACTTGCAACGCTGTTGATTTAGAATTTGATATTCCAGAAGGAGAGATGTACGAAACTTATCAGTTATGGTTTGGACCTACTAGCTCTATCTCGGACCCTAATACTCCTAATTTTGCGGCATTAGATGGTAATGGCATGAACTTTCAACAAAATATTCCTGGAAACCAAAATTGTCTGACGATTGCTGGTCTTGATCCCGGAGTATCTTATTACGTCTATATTATTCCTGAAAACGAAAATGGAATACCTGTGGATGCTCAAGGAAACATTCAATATTGTTTTACTACGGTTACTACCTCTACTATGGAATCGGTTTGTGGTATTGATATGAATGATAACAATATTGTAAACATCTTTTCAAATATAGCAACACCAGGTTTTACAGATGGACTATTTGACGAACAAGATTTAGATTTCTGTCAAACCAATAATCCAATTCCAAGTAGCACACCATGGGTTAACTTTAATGACCAAGCTATGATGGAAATTGAATTTTTACAAAATTATTATATCATTGATCAATTACATTTTTATGACGCAAGTAGTTCTGGTGTGTTTTTAGTAGAAGGCTCTGTTGATGGAAATGTTTGGACCGAACTTACAGAAATTTTTACAAGTACACTGAATGGGTGGCGGACGGAAAGTAATTTTGAACAGCCTGGCACAGGGATCAAATTTTTGCGATTAACGGCGCAGTCTGATCGAGCCAGATTAACCGAACTCTTCATCTGCGGCCGCCCCGTCTGTCCTATCGGCACACCAACCGCTACCCTTACTTGCAGCGATGCTGATTTCAGCTTAGGTGCAACTGGTACCGAATGCGCAATAGCCAGCGAACTAACCATCCAGGGAAATAGCGGTATTGAAACACACCCGGTTAACCGCAATACTTTTAATTATCCCGAGTCTTTCTTTGTCGAACGCGGCTCTAATCAACTTATTCCAGGCGTAGCGTATGCTCCTGTAATTGAGACTTGCAGCGGAACCACCTGTACTACCCAGTCTATACCATTCACAACCGATGAGGCAAACTGTATCTTGGATAGGACTCCAATAATTACAACGGAAGAATTTTTAGGCAGCTGCGGTGGATACACCCTACCTGTAAATATAGATCCACAAAATCCACAAGATGCAGATATTCAAGTACAACTCTGGTTATCACACACCACCGAATTTGATGATGTCACTGAACATCCATTGGTTCAAGATTCCAATGCAGAGATGATGATATTGACAGTTGAAGATAATAACACGATTGGTAATAGTATAAGTTTTACCTACGACCACTGCGAAAGCAACGTCTATCTCGCCTACCGCTATTTTACGGCGGATGAATCCAGTCCTTTATTTACCTTATCACTCGTTACGTCGAGTGCGGCAAATAATTTGGCGTGGTATGCGATCTGTGGCTGTACGGGGCCTAATACCCCAACGCCAACTTTTACCATCAAAGATTGTTACATCACGGATGTCAGCTACGACTACCTGCAAGTTGGAGAAAGACTTCTGAACGAAGAATATGCCGCTCCCAGCTTCGGTAGTCCACAAAGACTAAAGAGAGATGTTTATCATATTACAAACTCAAAATATGTCTACCATTTAAGTTATCCTGAGGCGGCTAGAAGTTTGCGTTTTAAAGTGAAAGAAACTGACCCCTGGACTTCTTTAGATCTGGCCGCTGTTCCTTGTATGACCACCAATGACCCACCGAATAATGCTTCTCAAAAAGAGGATACCCGAAGAGCGGATCTTGAAGTTGCTCCTTCACTCCGTTTATATCCTAATCCTACTCGGAATTATCTCAACGTAGAAATTGTGAAGCCGGCTAATTTATTATTGATGGGTGTAGATGGTAAGACGTACGATCTAAGAGACCTGAGAACGACCAGCTATGGTTATCGGTTTTCTACGAGTCATCTGACGCCGGGGCTTTATTTGTTACGGACGATTGACCAAACTGGCAAGGTGCAAACTGGTAAGTTTCTGATTAGGAAGTAATCGTTAAAAACTACTCAATACCGCTTCAATCTACAAAGGCATCCTACTTCGGGGTGCCTTTGTTCATTTGTCTCCATTCCTTCCCCCACACCTCTGATAATTTCGTAAATTTGTTTCCGCTTAGCAGAATTTTTGCTTATTTTTAAAGGAATTTTTGCTTTATTCTTAAACAACTTCTTTAATAAGCGGTTGACAATGAGTGCTTTAAATTAAAAAAAAGGATAATTTATTTCTCTAAGTGATTCATTATCAAAGAGATGGTATAAAATTTGGATTTGATTAACTCAGTGCTTGATCCAATTAACAAAAGTTTCGACGAGCCCTTGATAGAAGAAATACAAGTCTGAGAACATCCTCATCACAAGACCTAGGAAGATATGAAAAAGATTGAACTGGATATCGTTGCGTTGTCCCATTCTGTAACCCAATCGCATAATTATGCGGTTGTATTGGGGGAACAAGATGGTTCTCGCCGCTTGCCTATCGTAATCGGTGGTTTTGAAGCGCAGGCCATCGCCGTGGCTATGGAGCGCATGACGCCCAACCGTCCCCTCACCCATGATCTTTTTAAAAGTGCTTTGGAGACATTTGAAGTAGAATTAAAGGAGATCGTCATCAATAATTTATTAGATGGTATTTTCTACGCACGTCTGGTTTGTGAAATTAATGGTAAAACCGTAGAGATAGATTCTCGTACTTCTGACGCTTTGGCCATGGCGGTGCGTTTTGAATGTCCTATTTATACGTACGAATTTATTCTCGATGCCGCGGGTGTTATCCTGGAAGAAAATGAGGACAACGAAGCTACCGAAGCATTGGCCGCTTCCAGCAGCGCAAAGCCAAAATCTAAGAAAAAGAAAAAAGCCAAAAAGGCAGGAACACTCTCGGATTATTCTGATGATGATCTAAATAAAATGCTGGACGATGTACTCGCCGACGAAGACTACGAAAGAGCTGCAGAAATTCGTGATGAGATAAAACGAAGGTCCGTTAATTAAAAAATAATATTCAAGAAAAGGCCCAAAAAATCAAATGATTTTTTGGGCCTTTTTTTATGAGGATATCTCCCCAACTATCTGGGACGTTCCCTGAAATGTATCTGCGCATAGGGCTTTCTTTAGGTTTTTGAGGTCCGGGGTGCAAAAGATACATTTGACTGAACACTCCGGTCTGCCCATTATTCATCTAAAGCGTGTTTTAAGTTTACGATCGCGGGCATTGTTTAGGAACGAGGATTAAAAATATTAGTCATAATTCTGAATCTATTAGATCGTTGTTCCTTGTTAAAAAGAAATACGAAAGAAGGCCATTATTAATTTTTCATTAAAAAATTATTCACTGACGCTTCATTACGCTCTGCAAATCTATCGAACCAACGTCACATCTCCAGAATACAACTTCCGTTCTCCATCTACAAACAACACTTCAATTACATAAATGAAAACAGCTGAATTTAAAGCCTTGTTTTTCAAATCGCCATTCCAGCCAGATCTGGGATCGTTCGCAAACGTATTGTCTGCATTAAACACAATTTCTCCCCATCGGTCAAAAACACTGAACTTTGTAATCCGGTCAACCTCCGTACTGGCACTGACAAAAAAGACATCATTGATACCATCTCCATTGGGACTAAATCCATTTGGAATATATATCCGTCGTGGTTTATCTACCATAACAAGAATCTCCGTCGTCGTACTACAACCTGTAGAATCCGCCGCATAAATAGTATAGCCACTGGTACTTTTTGGCATCACATACTGAGCCGTACAACTCACACAAGCATCATCAAAAGTAGCAGACCAGAGAATACTATCAGGATCAAAATTAAAGAAGACTTCTAACTCAATACTGTCTCCCAAAAGAATCGTGGTATCTCTGCCTAAATCGGCTACGTACTCGATTGGTGCGTCAATATTGACCGAGGATGTGGTTTCGCAACCTTCGCTGTCCTGTAGCGTAACCTCGTAGTTTCCGGCTGCTAAAAAAGGTGTCAAGACCGGAAACCCACCGACCACTTGTAAGGGAAGTTCACCCACTGAATAAAGGTAAGGACCGTTGCCGCCAGTAATGGTATCAATAGATACAACACCATTATTGTCACCAAAACATTCCGGCTCAATGGTAGAGAAAGTCAGATTGATTGGGGAGGGTTCGGTAATGGTCGCACTAATTTCTTCTGCGCAACCCGTAGCATCTGTAACCGTAACGGTATATGATCCGGCGCTTAAATTACCAGCTACCGAACTGGTTGATCCATTGCTCCAGACGTAATTAAATGGTGCGGTACCTAGAATAGGGGTTACGGTGATTTCTCCATCTGAACTACCATTACAACTCACCCCAAATCCATCAAATGAACTGGTGACCGCTGCGCTTGTACTTAATTCTCCTACGGTGATTGTTATACTACTATTTGGAATAGTTGCCAGACAACTATTATCAATGGCGGTTAAGGATTCCAGAGTATAAGTTGTCGTTGTAGTAGGGCTAACCATTGTTGTAAATCCATCGGGAATACCTGATTCGGTAAACGTATTCGTTCCGTCACTAATGCTAATATTATACAATGTTCCTCCATTTAAGTCAAAACTAATTTCTGCGGACGCGCCCGCACAGATGGTACTTTCGCCACTGATAGATCCAGTAAGTGCGGTGACAAAATTAAGGGTGATAATATCTGTTGCCGGAGGACAAGTAGTTCCTCCGTTATTTGTCAATACGATCAGGGATACAAATCCATTGTCGATGTCTGATTGTCCCGGCGTATAGGTCGGATTTAAACTTTGATCATTGTCAAAACTGCCAGTTCCCGTAGAAGACCAGGTCACCATCGTCGCCGCACCTCCCAACATAGCGGTTAAGTCAACTGGGTCTCCGACACAAATAAAACGGTCATCTCCCGCTTCTATCGTTGGTGCTGGACTAAAATTCAAGTCAATTATAACAATAGAATCACAATTCACCTGACTTAGCATAATCTCCGTTCCTGTTTGATTATTTTCATCGTAAACATTTCCATTGACCAATGTACTAAATCCATCTCCGGTACATCCGGCATAGGTAATCGTTTCTTCACTTCCTACACAATCACAATCTCGTACCAAAATTTCAATGGTATAATCTTGTCCGGGACAATTCCCCGCACTGGAAGTCGAATAAGTAAAAGTATAGGTGCCAGTTGAAATTCCGGCAAAATCTACATTGCTTAAATTAGAAAGATCAACACCGGTTAATTCAGTATCTGTCCAGCTTCCCGTCGCATCACCCGCAAGTATAAGCGTATTAAAATCAATGTTTGTAATATTTCCGTTTACGGTACTATTACAGGTCAAGGTGAGCGGTTCAAGGGTTGCAGCATTACCTGCACCTACATTTATGCTAACTTCGACAAAGTCATCCGGACAGGCATTGCCACTCAGTACCGTATAATCAAAAGTATAAATTCCGATATTCTGTCCGTTTGGGTCAAATTGATTTCCATTCAATCCAGTAGAAGGTGTGATGCTGGTTTCGGTCCAGGTTCCGCCTACGTCGGCTCCGGTTAATAAACTATTTAGGTTAATAATATTTCCTCCGTCATTACAAACAGCTACGGGCATGGCTGCGGTACCTGCGTTGGGTGGCGTTGCAAAGACCAGATTTACATCAACAATAGAATCACATCCGGTATTAAAACTGGTAAAATTTTCTATCCCCGTTGGATTGGCCTGATTGTAAAGCATCCCGTTCACAGTTATTTCAAATCCATCATCTTGACAACCGTCGTACGTTACGGGGTCACCGATGATGGAAGGACACAAACAGTCTTCGACCAGAATAGTAGTCGTAAAATCTTGTCCTGGACAATCCCCGTTTGCCGGCGTAGTATAAGTAAAAGTATAGTTGTCAGCGGCGATGCCATCAAAGGAGACGTTGGTCAGGTCGTTCAAATCAACGCCTGTTAAATCGGTATCAGTCCACGTCCCGTTAATGTTTCCGTTAGTAATTAAATTATTAAAATTAAAAATACTGCTGTTACCGCTATCGTTATTATTACAAATACTGGTAGAAATAGCAAGAGTCGCGGTAAATGGTTCGTCGACGTTGACCGTTAGATCGGTAAAGTCATCTGGACAATTGGCGTTGCTAACGGAATACCGGAAAGTATAAGTTCCCGGGTTTTGATTATTAGCATCAAATTGATTTCCGGACAATCCGGTAGAAGGCGTAGTAGAGACTTCTGTCCAGGTACCGCCGACATCTTCACCGTTGAGTAAACTATTCAGATCAATGATATTACTATTTTCATTACAAATGTTAGCCGAAGTATTTGGCATTCCTGCATTCGGGGTATCTACAATGTTAATTATTTGGGTAGCGGTGCCAGGGCAAGTTCCGTCACTGGTATAAGTGATTTCATAACTCTGTCCAGCGGAGGTCATATCCAGATCAAGTACACCAGTAATAGGATCGATAGAGGCACCATTGTCTACAGTGTAAGTACCCGATGGAGTAGGAGCGGTGGAAGGTTGTGGATCAATGCTTCCGAGACAAGCGTTGTCTGGATAGTCGAACGAAGCATCTTGAGGTGATAACATATTAACAATTAAATTATCTGTAACTGCATTACATCCACTATTAACTGTTTCTCCGATAAAGGTAACTGACCGATTTGCAATATCATCTGGTCCGGGCGTATAAATAGAATTTGGAATATTTTCATTATCAAAAAATCCATCTCCGGCCGTCGACCAGCTAACGCCAGTAGCAGAACCACCAAAGGTCGCATTTAGATTAATCTCGTCTCCTTCGCAAGTAATGAAATTACCTCCAACATCAATGGTTGGAGCTGGGATCACTGTCAGTGTAATGACATCCGAGGAATCACAACCAGAGGCCGCAGCGCCAGGGAAATTCTGCGTATAAGTGCCAGAAGCCGTATATTCTATAGAATTCCAAATAAAAGATTCGCAAATCGTCGTACTAAAACTATTTTCTGATGCTGGACAACTACAAGAAACAACTTCTATTACCGTCGTATATGTTGGTGGCTGTGGACAATTTGCAGTCGTGGGGAGCATGTAGGTAAAGGTGTAAGAACCAGTAGCTATTCCATTAAAGTCAACGTTATTCAAGTCGGATAAATTTACGCCTGTCATATCTGTATCTTCCCAGGTTCCAGTTACACTCGTAAAAAGTACCAGGTCATTCAAATTTACCGTACTGATGTTTGACCCATTGTTATCACTACAAGGCATCAGCATTTCCTGATCTAAAATAGCCGTTTCCTGCGCTTCCACAGTAATATCAACTTCTGAAAAATTTTCTGGACAAGCAGCATTGGCCGCCAGAGTATATCTAAAAGTATAAGTATCTCCTGCCTGGTTATTCGGATCAAACGTATTTACATTAAAACCATCCGTTGGATTAGTGGAGACATCGGTCCAGGTTCCCCCTGCGTCCGCATCATTTAGTAAATCATCTAAATCAATAATGGCGCTGCCCATATTGCAGGTTGCAATGGGTGCCATCGGGTCGCCCGCATCTGGAGCAGCAAGAATGGAAATATTAGTGGCAGTCGTCGCTGGACAATCTCCCGTTGTGGTAAAACTAATTAGATAACTATCTCCTGCAGTAACCGTAAATAAATCCAGTTCTCCGGTCATCGCATCGATAGAGGCGACACCATCCACTGTAAAAATTCCGGGTACATCCAAAGTACTGGTGGGCGCAGGGTTGGGGCCATCGACACAGATAATTGCGGGATATCCAAAACTTGAATCATCAGGACCAACGACGGTTATGTCCTGGTCGAAATCACCAGGACAACTCCCGGTACTGGTAAAGGTAATGATATAGGTTTCGCCTATGCTTGCTGAAGAAATTAAAAATTCGCCCGTTGTCGCATTTATATCTCCACCATTATTTACACTAAAACTTCCAGAACTGGTAGGAGGGGTACTCGGTACTGGATTGCTACCGCTGTTGGTACAGCCAATTTCCGGATAAACAAAGCTCGCATTACCCGTTGTAGAAAAAGTAATAATAAGTTCATCCGAGGCTGAATTACAAATACCTCCTCCATTATCAGTTACCGCAAAAAGCGTTACCGAACCGGTTGCTATATCCCCATCTCCAGGACTATAAACGGGGTTGACGAGTTCATCATCGTCAAAATTTCCATCTCCACTCGTTGTCCACAATACCGTCGAAGCCGAGCCAGCCATCATCGGTGCCAACAAGTTAACATCGTCACTTCCGCAAGAAGTAAGATCATTACCTAAATTTATGGAAGGTGCTTCGTCCAGCGTAACGGTAAGCGACGCAGTGCCCGGAGGACAGGTTCCGTTGACATCATCTGTCGTAGCCGTTAAAGTAATCGGCGTAGCTAAGTTAACTAAATCATTGGTCCCCGGTGTATACGTTGCGTTTGGATCCATATCTGTCGGTGAAAAAGTTCCATCGCCACTGGTGGTCCAGGTAAGTGAGGTGGCAGAACCCTGAAGCATCGCGTTGAGGTTTACTACGCCATCTTCACAGATAGTTTCGTCATTCAGACCTGTTACTTCCGGTGCCTGATTGATGGAAATTTGTATCGTCCCCACTGCGGGTGTACAGTTGGCATTTGGATTGTCTGTGGTTGCAGTAATAGTAACAAATGAATTGTTTAAATCGTCGGTACCTGGTGTATAAGTTGCGTTGGGATCTGTGTTGTTTGGTGTAAAAGTCCCGTCACCACTCGTGCTCCAGGTAAAAGCGGTGGCACTACCACCAATTATTGCTTCTACGGGTGCTGTAGTACTTGCACAGATCGTATTATCATTACTAACCATTATGGAAGGACTGGCAGTAATGGTGATTTCAGTCTGGTCCATTCCGCTCCCCGTACAGTTAGGATTGGTACTTTCTGTTGTGGTTGTCAGCATGACCAGGCCATTGATGATATCCGTTGGGCCAGGGACATAAGTTGGATTTATAACGGTATTATTTGGACTAAAAGCTCCATCTCCACCGGTACTCCAAAGTATCGTGTTAGCAGGATTACTTAGTATTGCATCGAGTAGCACATCGCTACCTTCACAAATGGGTGGATAGTTTCCAGCCACCACCGTTGCACCCGCTTCGATCATCGTAGTGTGTGTATCTGTCACTGGATCAGGACAATTTCCGGAAGGGTCACTGGCCGTTACCGTAAAGGTAATTGAACCGGTGGAAATATCTGTTGGACCGGGTGTGTAGGTTGGATTTACAACGTTATTATTTGGATTAAAGGTTCCATCTCCTGGGCTAGACCAATTTGGAATAGCACCAGGATCACTCAGAGAGACACCAAGAGAAATATTATCTCCACTACCACTACAAATACTAGGGGTACCATCCGCTATAATGTCCATAATGGGAACTACCATAATATCAGTAGAAGCGGGCGTTGGCGGGCAACCACTAGGACTGCTGACGGTGATAGCAATTCGCACGACACCAGCATTTCCATCTTGCGGGCCAGGCGTATAAGTTGTATTCGAATTAAATCTATCTAAAAAATTACCGTCACCATTGGTACTCCAAAAGACCGTATTTGCTGGATCATTGGTATTTACAGATACAGGTATTTCTTCTCCTTCGCAGACGATGGGATTTGGAATATCAATCATCGCAGTAGGAGCGGGAAGGATGGTGATATTAAAAATATCCGGATTTCCAAAACACAAACCATTGGCATCACTAATAGTTACCGTCACGTTGGCAGAACCATTGGCAATATCGTTGGGACCAGGAGTATAAGTTGTTATGTTATTATTACTAGCAGAGAAATTTCCATCACTCGGAATAACAGTTGTCCAGGAAACCATATTAGTTGGATCGGTTGAGCCGGCATTCAGTGAAGCGGAAGCATTACCACAAATCGAATTGTCACCCGTAATATTTGCGGTGGGACCGGGTACGATATTAATTATAATGAAATCTTCCCCTTCTGCATTACAATCACTGATCGTAGTAACAGTAAGTTGAACATTACCAGCTAAAATATCTAACGGTCCGGGCGTATAAGTTGTATTTGAAATGTTGGGGTTTCCAAAACTACCATCCCCACCGTTATTATTCCACATAACGCCTGTATTGTCAGTAGCATTGGCCATGATATTAACCGATCCACCCGCGCAGACATTATTAACATCACTGGTAGGCATTACCGAGGGTTGTATAAACGTGGTAGGAATCATTACTGGATCAGAAGTACATCCATTTAACGTAACGATTACCCATAAGTCGCCCAGGTTGGCAGGGCTGGCCGCAAAAGTAAAGCCAATACTTGATCCACCGGTGTTAGGATTCCCATTATACCATTGAAAATTTGCACCGGGGTCAGGGTTGATAATAGCGTTTAAATTATTTAGATTAAAGCTAATATCATTACGACAAATCTCCACATTTGGAGGAATATTAACAGTAGGTCCTCCAGCGGCATTGACCGTAATCGGAAAAGTAGAAGCACAACTCCCGTCACTGATGGTAACAAATAATTGCGGAATTGGTGGTGCGCTAAAATCCAGGCACGGGGAAGGAGGATTAGACAAAAGGGTACCACCAGCATCAGGGTCACCGTTGAACCAGTTAAAGGTCACGCCACCTCCGGAATAAATATTATTGTTATCAGTATATGGATTATAACAAGTTTGATTTTGACAAATATCTACGGATGTGGCGTCGGGGGTAAAGGAAGCAACATTGACAGGGTAAGTATAAGTAGCGGTAGAAGGAGCTGGACAGTTTCCTCCAAGATTGGAATTATTTAATGTAATGGTCACGGTAATATTGGCGGTACCTCCTGGACCATTAGGAGTAGGAACGACCGTTACAGAGGAACCATTTGTTGGACTGGAAAAGCCAGCAACCGAAGGATTGTCAGAAGTCCAGCTAAACTGATCGGATAGACAATCAGTTAAAGAAATCGTCTCTGGACCACAGAGCGTAATCGTATTTGGGTCTACCGTATTACAGCTAAAGCCACCTTGAATTTCAACCTCCTGAGGTCCACGCATACTGGCAATCCATTGTGCGTTTTCACAAGTATTGGCCTGACCTGGCGTAGCTCCAAGACCTGTCCAGTTATTAATATCACTAAAGTCATTATTGTTGGAGTTAATAAAGCTATATTGATTGGGGCCTGAAGGCAATAGTAAATTATCAGGTCCACCTGTCAGAGCCACTACGAAAGGGCAGACGATGTCATCATCAGCAGAGCCATATGCAAGACCATGCAGATAAACTCCGAAAGGAGTACGTAATTGACAGGCATCACCGTCATTTCTCATTCTAATGCTCCCACCAAAATCATTTGAAGTGATAGGACCAAAAGGATTTCCAGTACTGTAACTAGCGTTTCCATTGTTTAAGGCACAATCCTGTTGTATAGCACAATTGCCTGACATTGCTCCGATGGGGGTGACCGGTATGCTGCCAGTTGCTTGCGGCTCTTCCAATAATCCAACAGAACCGGATGAAGTAAGGGTCATTGTATAATCGCAGAAATCAGTATCAAGTGCTCCATCACCGCCTATCACGATGATTGTACCTGCTGGAACTGCTGCCCATATTGGATCAAACGTAAATCGAATAAATCCCGCAGCAACACCCGTACCGGATAAAGCTTGAGGACTAGTACAATTTACAAAATCACCGTTGTTGTCATCTATGATAATTCCCTGAATATTGACTAATTCACAAGGTGCGCCTATTACCACTAATTCTATAAATTCAGTTCCACCAGGAGCAAATTCGTTGATCATGAGCTGACCAGAAGAACCAGTAGATAGTGCGAAATTGAAAATCAGGCAAAATAAAATTAATTTTGGAGCATAGATAAAATGGCTAAATAATAACGAATAAGTTCGTTTCATTTTAGTGTAAGTTTTGTTGAAGGTAAAACAGTCAATAAGCTAAATAACTTACTATACCTGTCTTGTGATTCGTACAAGAAACAGAGAGATTTATTTGCAAAAATAACGTGTATGGAAGATAAGAAGGGTAATGTGTATGTTACGATTTTATTAATTCACTTGGTTGTAAATTTATTTCTTCTCCCCGAGTTTCAAATTTACGGAAATTATCCCGTAATTGTAAGGACTATTACTGCCTATCTTCTCACAGAAAAGGCTATTTTTGTTCTTTACTCAAAAAAACGTACTATATATGCAACGCAGTGAACAGGAAATAGTCCGCCGAGAGGCTATGCAAGCGCTCCGAGACCTTGGAGTGGAACCTTATCCAGCCGCCGGATTTGCGGTTAATTTTTCAACCAATGACTTTAAAACAGCTGATTTTGACCAGCTATTAATCAAGGATCTGGCTACTATTGCCAAGGTTGATGAGGATGGTGCAAAGAAATTAATGGAGCTATTCAAATCAAAAAAATTCCGTGCGGGTTCTATCAAAGAAGCAGCGGAATTTACCGCCTTTGGAATCAGTGATTCTGTAGCGTTTGATGCTTCGTCCAACCGGGAAGCTATGGACCTGGAGACTTATATCAACGGACTTAGAACGGCCAACCTCGGCGCCTATGGTCCTGATAAATTACCCGAACTAAGAATCGCCGGACGCTTTATGGGGCAGCGTGGTCCTTTCGCAAAACTACAGGATGCTGACGGTACAATTCAACTCTACCTGCAAAAAGGGAAAATGGGGGCGACCGAAGAGGCCCAGGCACTCACTGATAAAGTAGTAAAATTATTACACATC
>ENA-ORXR01002618-ORXR01002618.1-marine-metagenome-genome-assembly--contig:-NODE-2618-length-16904-cov-12.904320_pt1 | contig 16904 bp, 26 predicted proteins | sample MGYA00237866_ERZ511479 | MGnify/ENA metagenome assembly ERZ511479 | reverse complement strand
GAGGGGTTGAGGGGCGAGGAGCGGGGGGGGGCGAGGGGGGGGGGGGCGAGGGGGGGGGGGGGGGGGGGGGGCGGGGGGGGCAGCGCCAGCTTCTCAGGGCGCAGCCGAGCACAGAGAACAAAGATATGGTGGACAGTCCTAAAAGAGGAGGCGTGGACCTCGGAGCAAGTTGATGAGCTGGCCCACAGATGCGTGAGGCGCCTGTGCTACAGTGTGTATTCGACTATGCGACGCGGGGCCACTTTATAGTAGCCTGCTTCGAATTCACATTTAGATCATCATTTGGGGTTTGTCACTGCAAGATTGGGCGCAATACCACCGTACTTGCGCCCGGTTGTGGTCTCGCTACTTGCACCGACTCAAAGCCGACGCGCTGCAAGCAAAAGGTGCGAAGACCTACAGAGACGGTGCTTGCCAACAGCGCCATCAAACAAACGACAGAAAAAGAATAGCTCTTCAGCTACGCTAGTCTTCGTCCTCTCCTGCGAGAACCATATCGACCTCCTGAGAGATGGTCCTCACGTCATCCTCGACGCCAAACCACCTCTCCACCTCACGGCCTCTCTCTTCCTCCGACACCCCCAGAACGTCCTCAACCAAACCAGTGTTTTTCAACAGAGAGACCACCTCTGACACGTCCGTATGGACGCTGTCAGTTAGAGGTATACCCCATGCAGCTGTGTGTGCACCACAGCGGTGATCTTCTTAGTCGCAACTGAGAGACCCCGCCAGCACGACTGGGGAAGTTGATGATCGGCGGGGGGGAAAGGGCTGCGGGAACGCCGGTGGTAGTTTGATGGTGGGGGGATGGTGCGCGGTGCGGTGGCGACGGAGGCCGTCTCACTGCATGACAACGGGGGCACATGCGTAATGTCTGGGTCAGCAGTCCCATGGAATGAGGGCACTGCAGTGTATTTAATTGCAGTAAGGACCGGCTCGTTCTTACGACCCGGTCGTATAAACGAGCGCCCTAGTATCGAATACACACTGTTCCTGGGACGAAGAGGCCGACCTCACAATTGAGACGAAGATTGCCGCACCTACGACAGCAAGCGCGGTCGGAACCCGCGCCAGCCTTCACTGGATGCTCGCGTTTGATTGGCGCTCGTGGCGGAACGGACTGTCTTCCATTTCAAACGAGTCGCAGCGATCGCGAAGATGATTCAACCATTCGATATGTTCAGGATTCGCTCGTCCAACAAATTTCATATCACTTTCCGATACTCGACTAAGGTGCCAATTGTGTGCACTCGAACATCTGAGTGTGTCAAGTACTTGTACTCGGGCGCAGAAAGAAATACTCGGCACCAGTAAATAAAAAGCATCTGGCTCCGTACCCGAACTGATGAAGCAGAACAGGGCCGGATACTTAACTCAGCACAAAAGGTGGTACTCATGAAAAGGCCTGGACGCCATACTTCTTTGTCAGGTGCACCGGCACGTCCCCGATGTTCGTGAGGTGGAACGACCGCGGAGTTTTGGGTGAGAACTCGACGACGGCGTTGTGCAGCAGCACCTTTCTTCGGCTCAAGTGGACCGGGCGGTCCCGCACTAAGTGGACCCCCTTGACGCCTCAGCACACTTGGACCGCCTGGATGCACCGCGTGCGTACGGTCCCTCCTTTCTGAAGCCTGATCTCCCCAATATGGGTCTTCGGCCTGCTCCCTCGTCGTGGGGACGCGGGTCGCGTATTTCTCGTCCAACTTTGCACCGCCACCGTGGAGGTGCCGTCGTCCCAATGGATCGTCTGCTTCTTGGGGGATATGGTGTCCACGTAGTTCCGCTGGAACTCCCAGCCAAGAATGAGCGGTACCGACAGAGACGTGACCACGAGGAGGTCATACTCCATGGCTTTCCCCCCAACGTAGACGGTCAGGGACACCTCCGCGTTTACCTTAAGCAACTGCCCCGAGGCGGCACTCACTCGGGTCCGCGGCGGTGCCCTTGACGAGTAGTCGTTCCATCTGTCGGGCAACATATCCGCGCGGATCACACTGGGCCCGGCGCCGGTGTCAAACACCGCCCCCGTACGGGTGGGGCTTTGCCACGGCGCAAATAGGTACGACACGCATATCCCAAACTTGTCCTTGCGCTACAGCGGCAGCGTCCCCTGAAACCGCCCGTGGAATAGCCAACGACGGCAGGGGCATCGGGCCGCGACGGTCCATGTCGCGCTTACCCTCGGGAAGGCAACCGTGAAACAACAGGGGACAACCGGGTAGTTGGGGCGTACAGGGCGGATTCCGGGGGATGGAGAGGCCACCCCTCCTTGGAGTTCCCCGCCCCGCGGCGCTCCTTGGAGGGGTTTGCTACGGGTGGGGCATCCCCCCCATTCGCCTTCGTCGGCTCCACGAAGCCCAGCAGGTCTTCCCACAACAGGGACACGACGGACACGCGGTTCTTTATAGTAGGAAGGTGTTTCTCGCGGCTCGCACGATGTCCCGCTGCTTGTCGGTCAGGACCCTGCAATCGAGCACCCGGTGTCCACGTCTCCAGCACATGAAGCACAGTGGAGGACCTGTCGGGGACTAACGCCGAGGATAGGGCGATGCACCATCCGTTCGACTTCCCGGGGTACCCGATTGGAGCACTGCAACCGTCTCGTGCGCGGCGGGTATCTCCTCGTCCCACGGCGAGCCGAACAGATAGGCCGAGATGCCTCGGGGTCCCGTCGACGTCTTCCGCTTCTAAGAGGATCCCCCAGTAGACCTTCGATTGGCCAACGAGATAACTTCCTCGGCGGCCCGGTATTTCTTCGCCACGTAGTTGAACAACTGTGGGTTGCTCCGTTGCGCCGTACTGTGGCCAAATGCGTCGGTCCGTAGGTACTCCGGTCGGCCTTGAGTCAGTTTCTGCTTCATCGTCCCCTCAGAGTGGATGCTGCCGCATAGCTCGGCAAGGCTCCGTAGACGCACCGAGAAGGCGTCTACCCCTTCTTTGCCCGCGAGCGTCGCCCGGCGGAGCTTTTCCTGCACCAGCCCCAAATCGTGCGGCTCCGCTTAGGTCGAAATCAGTCAATGGACGGCCGCGGGGAAGGTTCCGAGAGCCCCCCGTCCCTCCCCGTCGTCCGACCCCGGTATGGTCCGAGTGAACCGCGTCTCAGCGTCGCCCGCGAAAACGTTGGGAATCAGGTATAGGCCCATCCTTTCCGACACGTCGTTGTCATTGAAAACCTTGACGAACTTTCAAAGCCACGAGAGAGCTTTCACGGGTTCCTTGCCGTGGATTATCGGGGTCCCCCCGAAGGAGAACTTCATAGTCTTGGCCATGCGTCCCATATTGCGAGCGTGCGACACCCCGTAGGTCGAATGAAGATTACGAAGGCGGCACGATCGGTAGTCGAAGACGCGCTCGAAGCGATCTTCCGGGCCCTTGAGGACCGTCTTCTTGCCGTTGCTCGCCTTGGCCTCTGTGCGGTCCTCATCGCCGTCAGTTGTCGCTAGCGACGGCGAGGAAGATGTTGACGACGAGGTCGGCGAGGGACTACGATGACGCCGCGCATTCCCTTTCCTGCGGCTCTTCAGCGCTGGTGCCGGCAAACCCCGGAGAGGGGCATCTTGAGAAGAGCCTGCGCGGCTCGCCGCGATGATCCGGGAAACGTGGGCCTGCAACGACTCGCGGAGCGTCGTCAGCGCCGTCTTCAGATCCGCACTTCGCGAGAGGTGCCACAGGATTTTGCCTTTGATCCGCCGATCCCGCCCGATTGTCCTGCCGTCGAGGAAGGAAGGCATTGGCCCCCGGTAGAGCCCACCGTCCCGCCTCGCCCACTAGATCCGCCAACGGGTGAGTCGGAGTGATGAGAAGCCCTGATCCGCCCGCAGATTCCCCTGTCCCGGCGGCCGCTGGGGTCACCGCAGATGTACCCGACAGCATACCGGCGGCGTTCGCGTCCGACATGGGGTGGCCGGGTTGGAACGCCATCGTAGTGGCCGTGCGGTATTCGACGACAGACCGACGCGGAGATCCACGTCGGCTTCAACAAGCAATCAACCAACGATCTGGGAACCGGCTATCCGGTACGGGCATGGCAACGGTCGCATTCCCTTGCTTCTCCACCAGGAAGTGTAGCGGTTCTAAGCAACACCATGTTCATTCGTCGTGCAGCCGAAGTAAAATTTTTAACAGCTCGGTCTGTCGACGAAGCTGCTCCGGAAAACAACCCACAGCCTAGCCTTCCCCAACAGGGCAGAGGATCACGGCAAAGCCCAGCGGGGGATAGTCATCCAAACCACAGTCCATTCTATCACACGGAGAAAAACAGAGCCGCCTCCCCGCCCAATAAACACTCTCTCCGAAACCCAACCAGCGACATGCAAAGTAGCCGCCCACATGCACCCGAAACAAGCGAATCCCTCCAATTCAGAAAAAATACAAGAGATGTATAGGGGCTCGGAAAACCACTTGGGAAAAGCCCAGCCCCATCTGAAATCCAATCTCCCTGGGCCACAGCGGGTCGGCTGTGTGTCCGCCCGAGGGCCCGTTTGAAGAAAATTCGGGCGGGCTCCTATCTGGGCGGGCCCCCGACCACTGAGGGGTCGCCCCCAGGTCGGGCGGGGAACAACATCCGCCACATCAAACACCCACTGGAGTGCTAAGATGGCCGCTGCCGGTGTGGACTCCCCTCGACAGAGCGCCATGCTAACCGAGGCCACGAAGCAGGGCATCCTCGCAGGAAATTGCGCGAGGCCGCGTGGTCAGGCCACTGTGCGTCCGCCGGCTCTACTAGGGCGGGGAGGTCGGTCGTCACCCCGGCCTGTAGTTTGTACTGCACGGGATGGTGCAACACCGACCTCTGCCACGGCGGGCCCTGCTTCGGCACAGGGATGTACTCATACGGGGCACTCAGGCGACAATCCCCCAACCGAATGGGGGCGGTGGGAGGCGACCACTAGACGAGCGCCCCCGGCTTCGCCCCCGCCGGCCCTGCCTCCTCCACTGCCGGGGGCAGCACCCGTCGCGAAACCAGGGATAGAGAGTCTTGCAACGTGGGGTCCGTTGAAGATGGCTCAAGGGCTCCACATGGCGAGGTGCACTGGCAGTGACATGTCCGCAAGAGTTCCCGGGTAAGTCGCATTGTATTGTACGCAAGCCCGTACGTACTTCGGGACAAGTCCGAAGTATACTTTGACAGCGGGACATTTTTTGTCATGCGCTTGGCTGTATTTTACATGGACTTGCGTGCATTCGTATTTGGGGCGACCCATTTGAGGCTTAGCTCCGGGAGATTGGCGCGTTGAGCTCTGCGAGATGGTCGGAATTTGTGTCGTCCTGAGAGTCTCTGCACTAGCGGCGGGAGCTTTCCTGCGGGAGGTGCGCCGTGCGCTCTGTGAGAGCGTGAGAGTGGGGATGTCTCTGGGGGGCGCTGGAAGCGGGTCGCCTGGGGGTTATGAGGCTGCTGGCTTTGTGCCACAGACCCGCGCCGAGTGAGCCAACCCATCCACCCAACTACCGCTCACGTCACAGTTTATGGGCCCAGCTGTCGCTGGTGGTAACTGTCTTCTTCCCTCCGGTCGCTGGCGAGACGACGTTGCTGGGGTCGCGGTGTGTTCCGGCGTCGGGCGGGCGTGTTCTGCTCCCTACGTCGTTAGTGTGGCGCTGTGCGGCGCCGCGGTCGCCAACATGTCGGACCACGGCCGCTTTGGCGGCCCCCGGTTCGCACAGCTGGACGGCGACTACAAGGTGTGGGCGGCGTACCACCGTGTGCAGCTCAAGCAGGAGAGGCTATGGGCCGCGGTCGTGACGGACCTCCCGGCTTCTGCGTCCGACGACAAGAAGTCCGACCCGGTGGTCGAAGCGCGGGACGCCATGCTCGAATCGTCGCTCGCGACCATTTGAGTCTCGGACAAGCTCGTGCATCTGAACAGGGTCACGTCGGTGGACACGGCCAAGAAGGCGTGGGACGCGCTCAAGGTCATATTCGAGGCGCGTGACAACGCCCAGCTGCTGCGGCTCATGGACGAGCTGAGCAGCCGGAAAACATTCAGCGATGAGAACAACATCAAGCTCACGTCGCGGGCCAAGAGGATTCGGGACGAGCTCTGCATTCTCAGCAACCCTGTGGACGACAACACGCTCGCGCTGCGTGTGTTATCGGAGCTCCCTCAAGAGTACGGGATGCTCAGGACGGCCTTTGAGGAGAAGGACATCACGTTCGTCTTGTGGGACGTGACGGCGAAGCTACTTCAAGTAGAGCAGCGAAACATTACTGGTGGCTCATCCAAGCCCGCTGGTGGTCTCAAGTCGCAAGCGTTTGCGGCAGCGGCGCCTAAGAAGACGTTTGAAAAGAAGTCGGTCTTGTGCTTCCACTGCAATAACAAGGGGCACATGCAGCGCGGCTGCTACAAGGAGAAGGCGGATAAGGCCAAGGGAAAAGGTAAGACCGGCGGTGGTGGTCTTGACGGCGGCCGAGGCAGCGGGCCCCAGGCGCATGCCGCTCTGGCATACACTGCTTTTACTGGTAATGCCGGGAGCAGCAAGGTTCACGGGAGCACATGCGGTTTGGCAACCTGGGTGCTGGACTCTGGCGCGACCAGCCACTTTGCCGCCGGGTTGCAGGGCTTTGCCCTCCGGACGGCGGGAAGCGGGACCGGGGTCACTTTGGCCAACGGCGATAAGGTGCCCATCAAAGGGCACGGCCACGTTTCCATGGACGTTGGCAAAGGAAGCACCAAGACGCGCGTGGTTCGCGGAGAGGCCGTGCTCGCTTCGGGCATGACCAGAAACCTGCTGTCGGGTGGATCGGTCGCCCGCAATAGAGGTGCCGTGGTGTTTGTCGACAACGCCTGGTACATTCTCAGTGACGGGGATGCTGTACGCTTGAGCAAGGTGCTCGACAAGTCGTCGGTGGTCGGCAAAGGAAACGACTTTCCGCAGTATGTGCTCAAGGATACGCCGAGTCAGGTGTCGGCTAACGCGGCATCCACGCGCATCGCTGGGGAGGCGAAGCTGTGGCACCGTCGGTTCAACCACTTAGGGCTGGAGAGCCTCACGCTGGCGGCCACGATGGTCTACGGCATTCCGTCGTCAGTGGCAGACGCGAAGCGCGTCATCGGCACTGTGTGTATGCCGTGCGTGGACGGCGAGATGGTTCAGGCGCCGAGCCCCCGCTCGTCGACAGCGCCGACAAAGTGCGAACTGGTGCACACGGACGTTGGTGGCCCACTCACTAAGTCGCTGGGTGGTTCCATCTACTTTATGACGGCGCTGGAGGACTCCACGGGGTTCACCACGGCTACGCCCATCAAGACAGAGTGGATGGCACCGGACGTGCTCGAGACGCGTATGAAGCAGCTTGAGACGCTGACGGGTGTCAAGGTCCAGCGCGTGCGTCATGACGGTGCCCAGGAGTAAGTCACTAACGCCCTCAGGGCGTGGTATGAGGACAAGGGCATCACGTTGGAGATGAAGGCGCCGTACAAGTCACAGCAGACGGGCAAAGCGAAGCTGGTAAATCGCACGCTGATGAAGCGCGTGCGTGCTGCTCTGCGCGATGCCGGTGCGAGAGGAGGAGCTGCGGGCCGAGGCGTTGGCCTCTGTCATACATGTGCTCAACCGAACCCCCAAGGCCGGGCTGTACGTGAAGCCCCGGGAGGCTCTGCCGGGTCGACGCCCCAACGTCACGGGATTCCTCGTTTGGTGGATTCGGGCGTGGGCGCTCAACCCCAAGAAGCATCAGCGCAAGCTGGAGGCAAGGACTGACGTCGACCGCTTTGTCGGCTACACTGTCGGTGGCAAGTCCTACGGCATCCTCGAGGACGAGACAAACCAAGTCTTCGAGCGTCGAGACGTGCGGATGGAGGAGAACCCCGCTGAGGTGGAGCCGTCGGCAGACGGGTCAAGCGCTGGTCGCCGGCTGACTGCGGACTATGACGGCGACAACGATGACGCCACGGACAGGGCAATGGATATGCTTGACGCTGAAGGCGGTCGAGAGGACGAGTACGCCCCCGACGACAACTCTGACAGCGACGATGAAGTCGTTTCTCCTTCTCTTTCTGAAGACAGTGAGCAGTACTTATTGACCACGGATTACAATAGCCAGCAACACAGATCGACAGGCATTGCGTTCTTCGAACTCGTTATTCCGAGACGAATTCCGAGTTTATCAGAACGCAACCTCCCACCCGGGACTCCATTGAAGGACAAGGGTACCCTCAATAATGGGCCACCCCTAGCGCGCAAACGTGAGTTCATGGCCAAGCTAAGACAGCAAATACCGGCCGTCGAGGAGGCCTTGCAAAAGACCCAAAAATGCTATAAGCGTAACTTCGACTCGAACTTGGATACGCGTGACAAACGCGTCCGCGTCGGTGACTACGTCTATACGACGAACCACCAACTAAAGAACAAGCTGAAACACAGAACCCGCGGCCCATTCGTCGTACTCGACGCAGATGATTCTACCTACGTCGTAGACGTGAATGGCAGACAGCGAAGAGTCAATAGTGACCATGTTACCCCGGCCCCACGGCCTTCGACACCGGACGAGTCGCCACATCCACTACTGGATGGACTCGATACGCCTGAGAGCACGCCACCGGTACCCGAAGAATACGTCATTGACCGCCTATTGAAACTCCGTCAAAGCAATGGCATCTACAGGGCCAACGTCAGATGGTTTGACTATGGTCCCAAGGACGACTCCTGGGAACCCCTGAAAAACGTTCCTCGGAACTTGGTCATCCGATTGCTCCGACAGAGAAAGAAGAAAATTGCGGGACACTCTTGGAGTATTCTCACTCCCCCGTCTCGGGGCACTCGCCGATCACCCAGGCTTAATCAAGCCGGAACGGCATTGGTAGTAACCCCCCAACGCCCAGATCCAAAGTGGTCCTCGACCATTCTTGGAGTGTTTTCGAATTCCCACGGCGATATTCGAATCACACTGAACTGGATAAAGATTGACCAATAAAATTCAGTTCAGGAGACTTTACCGACTTGTTGGGTTCGACTGACATTACCCGAACGGACGCGCAAGATCCCGAACGACCCCTTGTTGGCTTTTTGGCGTTTCGCCGAGCTTTCTGAATGGCATGGGCCGTACACCTATGTATGGCCCTGCCCCCCGCCCTTACAGGGCAATGATGCGCCACCCGCGCCTGTTACCCAAGGTGTTGGATTCGAGCCAAACGGGCTACTCTTACCTTTGGTCCATGACCTAACGCCCACGTTTGAGGACCTGATGTACCAGAGTACAGAGGCGACGCTTATAGCCCCCAGATGGGAAAGTGCCTCCTGGTACATCCTCGCCAAAGCAACCTGTGCATCGCGCGATGTACTTCCTCACGCGTCCAAGGACCATAATGATACGACGACATGGGCACGTGTTGCCTTTCACTTTAACAGGAAAACCAACAGTGGTACACAAGCCAAGCCCTCTCTGTCTAATTGACAGAAACCCATGAGCGGGCAAGGTGTACACAACACCACCACAGCATCACCTGCCGACGGGCATCGGCAGTAAACAAGTCTAATAAACCAAAGACGCAAGTGGGGCCCGCACCAGTCCTAGACCACCCGCCTCAGTTGTGGAAATGCTCCCGGCTACCCTTGTCCACAAACGAACTGCGACGGCGCATATTGCGCGGAGGCTCCTCCTCATCGTGGTTGTCACGGCTGAGGCGCCGGCCGAGGATGTCCCCGGCGTCAAACCGCACAGGCGAAGGAGGCACCTCCGCCACTCGGGGCAGACGTTCGACCTCTTGAGAAAACAGATCGAAGGCAGCCGCCGAGTCTGCCGCCATGCTCATGGCTCCAGCCAAGACCGGTATGGCTTCCTCAAGGACATAGCCGTCGGCATCACGAACGGGCCGGCGAAATGCCTCCGTCCGGCGATTCCACGCCGAAGCCAGGGGGGCCGCCCCGACGCCACGAGGCACACGCTGCCCGTTCATACGACGACTCGGCCCGTCACCAAACAGGGCGACCGCCGCATGAAACTCCTCAGGCGAAGTCCAAACGTCTTCCAGCGTCGAACGCCCATGTCCTCCGGACGCGGCGGTAGCGCGTGTTTCGCGCACCGGCGATAGCGAACGACGGCTAGAAGAAGCTGCCCGACGCAAATGCCTACCGGCCGCCCGCCTCCCCTGGCGGAAAAAACCGCCTTTGCCTTGAGCTGCCGCCACAGGCGTATCGCCATCGTCGTCCGAACCCCCGCCGCAGGCGGGAAGGGACGCAAATCCCCGACAAGCGTGGTTCAGCAAAAACCCATATTCGGCCGACGAGTCCAAATGGACGTGCTCCTGACGCGCCGCACGCGTCTGCGTGTCCCGTCGGATGACGTCTTTGACCGCAAAGGTCCACGGAAAGACCTTTGTGGCCTTGTGAATCTTGTGGAACGTGTCCAGCATAGCCTGGCCGCCCGGCCCACTTGCCACCAGGTGCAGGTCCGACTTGGACATGCGCCGGAGGGCTTTGGCATCAAGCCAGTCAGAGGCGTTGTCCGTTAACAGGGTATGCACTCACCCGGCCGCCATAAAGTAGTAATACTCCGCATTCACAACATGCTAAGCGGCACTGAACTCGTCGACGAGCTTGTGAGCCAAGTACGACAGTGCGTAAGGCATCTCCATCCACACCCCTGGGTTTAACCACCAGCGGGAGTATCGTGGGAGCCACCGCGACAAGTCGAAATGACGAAGCGCCCGGAAAACACCGGAGCACCAAGCGGTGGTGAGAAGCCCGCGCTCGATATACGAGCCGCGTCGTGAGCACGCCGAAGGGCGGGGGCCTATCTCGGCGCCCGAAAGCAGGAAGTCAACGCCACTGCGCGTGCGTCGAACTTCTCCTCCAAGGCGTGTTCCGCCTCTTGAGATGCCTCGATGAGCTCATCGAGGTACTCCCGCATGCCCGCCTCCTGAGCAAAGGGCACCAACAACTCCTTGGCCGTACGGCGCGACAAGAAGACGGCCTCCGGCCAAGCCCGACGCAGAAGCCCGAAGCTGTTAGCGGCGCTATGAAAGTTCTCCATCTGTTGGACCGGGAACGTGAGCGCCCAAGCGTAAAGACGCGTAAGGAGGTCGTGGAAGGGCCGTCCGTAACGGACCAGCTCGTTGGCGTATGCCAGATCTTCATACGCCTGCCGCGCCTCGCCTTGGTTGCCATAGTTGGCATTGCCGTGGACCTCCGCCACGACGGCGTCAGCTTGATCATCAAGGTCCCCGTTGAGGAGGTCGATGAACCCCGGAGAGACGCCCCAATGGCCTTGCTCGAAACGGACCAACGCCCCGCGGCCGTAGGTAGTCGCTGCGTTCATTAGGGCCTCGTCGCTCATGACGGGGATGCCGTCGCGTGTCCCAAGGGGCGTAGGGCTGCAGTACGTCCGCCGAAAAGGCGACGACCCCGCCTTCTCGACGAGCGGAAGCTCCGCCGCCTGGTCCTCGGCCTCGTCGGGATACCCCGCCGGGATGTCGGCGCCACGCATGTCGCGCCCATTGTCGGCTGACGACCCATCTTGACGAGACACAGAGAGAGCGCTCGCCTCCGCCCCGGCTCGCCCAGCGGGGCCCCCCGCGCCGTTGGCACTGTTCCCTGCCGCGCCGGCCGCGTCGGCCATCTGGACGTCGCTACCGCCGCCCGCCATCTTGGCCTTGTCCTTGCCGACGGAAGCCCGCGTCGAGCGGCCGACTCGGGCCAACGCCACTCGCTCCATCCAAAAAGACCACCACGCTCTCCCCTCCCGACCAAGGTTCAATCGGCTTCACACCAGCCGCGCGCCCGACTCCTCAGTGGCTATGAGCCCGACCCTGCTCCCCCGCCCACCGTGTGCGCTAAGCGCAAAGACCCCCACCCGCCGAGGGCAAGGCCGTGATAGCCTCGCCGCGCGACCGACGGGGCACGGCAGACGGAGGACCCAGAGGTCAACAAGTGCGCAAGCGCAGGCCACCGCAACCTGCCCAACTGGGCTACTCAACCCCGGACGCTGGATGGCATGGGGAACCGGACAGGCCCTTTCCGTGCCCAACGCCCCTGTATGTATAACGTGTGGCGAGCCCAGAAGCCCGCCGTGCTGCCTCCGGCTGTGCCCGCCGCGACACGTAGGCACAGGGCCCCCACCCCTTTAGGGGCCGATTTGATGCCTGCACGGCCGCTGCCGCCCTGTGGGTGCCCAGAGCCTGCCCGTCCCCGCCCTTTTTCCCTTCAGCACGCATCGGCCATTCTGGGCCGCTCGCGACCGTTCGCGCCGCGGGCCGCATCACTCCGCCTCGCGCGAGAGTGTCAGGGGTCTTCTCGATCCTCTCTGCAGGCGCCGGCCAAGGCGTAACGCCCTCACGTCCCTTCGCGCGTCGTTACGCGACACCCTGATTGGTTGCCACTTGTGGCATTCGTGGTGGCGGATCAGTCGATCTGCGCCCACTCGCCGGGACGGCCCGAATCTCATTACAGGCGTATGTAGCATATCTCCTTAATGTGTGGATATTGGGACCGGTAGCCCCCCTGACTGGTCAGCATTCACGTGGGGGATTTAACTGACTTGTGGCTTGCCCTTTGGGAGGTTACTTCCATCTTGTATATCTGTCGCTTCTTTCATCGTCTCTGTTTTGGTGGTTTTTCGATCTTTATGATCGCTCGGTCGATCGACCCTGTCCCTTTACCGTCTGATAATAAAAGCACCATGGGACCGGGGTTCGCCGTCGTCGGCTCCCCCGGCTCTCCATCGGAATTTGCAGGAACAAAGGTTCTTCTTCCTCGCCTCTAAGGCGGTAGTGTTGGAATTTTCGTGCGTCTACGGTCGGTCGCTTCTTTCTGCTTAGTTAACCAACATCATTAATACCACAGCAGATGCGCCTCTTTCCGGAAGCGCTGGTCCCCACGGAGGAAGCTCGGTCAACAGTCATCGTAGTTGTCCGTCGTCCGTCCGAAGTTGGCAACGTGCGGACCTACGGCCAACGACTGACGGAGATGGCCGGGTCGTCTTACAGGGAGCTCACATGGACGTTTGTCGTGATGTCCTCGCCTTCCTTGGGCTCCCGTTGGACTACCCGCCGAGGTTATATCGGGAACGCGTCCGCTCGTGGACTGCTGCGCTCGCGAGAGGACGGGGCTTTGGCTTTTCAGGGAGGGCCAGCGCAGCGTTCCCGGTCCAGGGGCCCTTCTTTGCGGCAGACCGCTCCTGGGCTTGACTGTGGTGTCCGTAGTGTAGAAAGGGTTCGTCTTGCGTTCGTGCCTGCGCATGTAGTCATAAAACCGTCTTTATTGCTTCCACTGCCACCCGGTACTCGTTAAGGCGTCTCTCATAGGACTGAGCGAGGTCTCGAGACCCAAACATGTGAGTCCAGAGTGCCCCGTTACATGGAACGGCCGATGGTTACGCCCGGCTCGTCGGTCACGAGACCCACGGGCTTCGAGCCGATGCGTGCCGTCCTCTATCGAATTGACCGGCTTCGACCGCCTCCAACCGGTCAAGGGAGACCAACGGAGTGGCTGCATCAAGACGCCCGGCGAAGTCGACGAAGACGGCCGATGCTGGGCACGGCAGGGCCGCACTGGGAGTCAGCCGCAGGGTCTTCGTGCACGTCATCGACTCCGGAAGACCGCCAGTCCGCCAGGGCCAGGGAGGCGCTTGCGTCTGCAGGACTGGCGGACCTTGCGGGAATTGAACTTGAGCGCACACTCCCACGTTCCCTCCTCGGGCCCATAGCCCCACCAAAGGACCTTCAGCCAGAGGTGTCCGTCTTCGTCCTCCTAATGGGTGAGGAAGCGGTCCCAAACGATCGCTGGGCCGTCTTGCCCATGTCTGGCCGGGACGACTGCGTCCCGGCCGTTGTCTTCGTCACTTTCGGTTCTTATACCGTCAGAGGAGGCGCCCACGTCACCAGGTGGCTGCTAACCGTTTCCTGCAGCCAGTCCACGAGAACCGTGTAGGTGTGCCCGTCCGTGCGGACGACCTCAAACGGGCCGGCCACCTTGTTGTCCAGCTTGCGTCTTTCCGTGCATTGCGTCCACGAAGTCCCAATCATTGATCTTCACGGCCTTGTTGACCGGCCGGACCCGCTTATCGGAGCTCTGCTTGTAATTTCATTTGGGCGTGGCGCGGGCGGCTCGGACCTGCGTGATGAGGTTCCGTATGCCGCGCCGTTGTTGCTCGCTCGCCTCGCGGGCCGTCGTCCGGAGTGTCTGCCGTAACGGGTCATTGGGGACGCGCTCGAGGGCTACATTCCGTACCAGTTCCTGGACATCGTTCTCCAGTTGGGCAACCCGGGTGCTCTGTTGTGGTCTTGAGTTGTAGGCCAATGGTAGGGAAGGGTCCAGCGACTCCCACATGTCTTGATGGTCCTCTATGTACATAAGTACGACTCTGGCCACGATGGTTCCATTGTAGCTTTCTAGTCCTCCCGTCTGGGGATGCCATGTCGTGGAGTACACGTTGACAACACCCATGAGCCGTCAGACCCCCTGGTAGAGCGTAGAGGTCACTCGGGGCCCATTTCCCGTCAAGAGGGTGTCCGGGGGACCGAAAGACGCCACTCAGGTGTCGCAGAACTCCGAGGCCACGGTTTTGACGTCTTCCCGCAGGAGGGAAACAACGCGGGTCAACTTGATGAAGCGGTCCCCCATAGAGACGAGATACCGGTTGCCCATGGCGGACTTGGGAAGTGGTCGCAGGATGTCGAAGCACACAGCGGACAGCGGTTCCGTCCCTGAAAAGAGACTGAGAGGGTTCGTCCGTCGGCGTCCGCTCACGAGCCCCTTGGTACAGGTTCCGCAGTTCGCCACTTAGTCGTACACTTCGGCCACCATGGACTCCCGATAGAAATTGCGCCGCATGGACACGTACATCTTGTTGGCTCCAGGGTGTCCCGCATGGGCCGGCTCGCGCTCGAGGGTGAGGATCTCCGTCCGTAGGGATTTGGGGACGTAAACTTTCGTGGCCCGGTCCAGTGGTGCGCGCCGGACCAGCAAGCCCTTCGCGCTCTCGGAGAAGCGGTAGTGGGATTTTCGGCACATCTCCTGTCGCAGCTTATGACACCGGTTCTCCTGCGCCTGCTCCTGGGCCAGAGAGTCCACCGTGATCGAGGGATAGTCCCGTCGGTCCTTTTACGACGGCATGGTCCACGCTCGCGAGGAGCTGTCCAGGTTGAGGCAGGGAATCTCCTCGGGGATCGGTTTCGTGTCCATCACGGGTGTCTTGAGTCGAGACATCGCGTCCGCGGCGTGGTGGGCGGCCCCCGCGCGGGTTTAGACCAAATATTTGAACTTTTCGAGGCGAAGCCGCCAACGGGCCACGCGTTCATGGGCCCCGTGGACATGGAACATCTATCGGAGGGCAGAATTGTCCGTCCGGACCATGAACCTGGTCCCTTGGGCATAAGAACGCAGAATAAAGAGGGCACCGACGACGGAGAGGCACGCTTTCTCCGTCGCGCTGTAGTTCTCTTCCGAATTCTTGATGGGGCGGCTCCAGTTCCCGACCGGATTTAAGGTCTTGTCCAGGGGCTTATTTGACTAAATAGCACTCTGATACAATGGATAGACATAGTCGGATGAACTCAGATTCCGGAAAAACAAGCCCGATTATGCGTAGTCTTATCTGAATGGTACCACCTTTTTAATGTCTCTGAAGCGGAAAAACAAAAGTGCAACAACTTACCAGTCGTCAAACGAAGGCACCCCGCTGCCTCAGGTAACCTGACTGGCCAGGCGGCTCCAAACGCTTGAAGCCGGCACGAGACAAACCGTACAGAATTTCCGCGAAAAAGCCTCGCACTGGGCGGGGAAACAGAAAGACATGAAAACCATGTCCATTGTCGCAGGCTTGGCCTGAAACTCCAACTAAAACACAACATGGAGCAGAAAGGCCCGACAGACACAACGCACGCAGAGCAAAACTGCTCACCAAGTCTCGACCGAGGCACTGTATTGACCACAAAGAGACCGAGAAAAAACGAGCACCAGCTTGGGCACCGTCAGACCCACTGTTTGCTGGAAGCGAGCAGAGATCGGCGGCACGCAGCCGTGTGGTGTGATCAAGTCCCGGTGGGTTTTTTTCCAACTTCACTGAGATTACGATGCAAATCGCAGTCTCCTTCTTTTTCAAGATGTGTGCCGGATGATAAGCCCATGACATCCATTGATGGCTTCACATTACATTGCTAATGGTCTAGAGGTCGATATTGCCGTTGCCTGGCGTTTTTCTCCTCGATTCTGTAAATTGCATTTGTGACGTGCGGACGACCGTAAAAGCACCACCCGACGGCCGGCGTCGATTCGCCGATCGGCGTTCCCCACCCGCCGCATGCTGTCCCCGCCGCCGTCGTCGGCCGTGTCGTCCTCGTCCGCCGCCTCCGCTGGCGACCGCTGCGGCGCCCACCGGTCGCTTCGCTGCTTCCCCCGCGTCCCCTGCACGCACCAGCGCTTGTTTTTTCTAGTCCGCCCTCTGCCCCGCCATGTGATGTTATGGCCTGTCTGCTCCAATTGCGCTGCTCGCCGCCGCAAGTGCCGGCCGTCTCCCCCACCCCCTACCCTTCCCGCAAGCTTTTTTCCCTTCTTTTCTTTATCTTTGGCTGCAGTGCTTTTGTCTTTTGTCTGGTGGTTGTAGAAAAAACTGTGTGTCTGCTTCTCTGTGCAGTATGAGCGCCTTTGCAAGCTGGGAATCGTCCATGGGTCTTGCGTGTGCCCGATGTTCAAAGGGGAAGGAACAGCACTGCGTAATGTCTCAGAAACATACGTTGCAACGACATGGACGACGAAAAGGTGATCTGATGGCACACAGAAAACATGAATCGCCCAAAGAAGCACAAACATGACATCGGAGCATGACACCAAGCAATAAAATCGCCAGTTGTGGCACATGCGAAGGCATCAAGAGAAAAACGCAAGCTCGCGGAACATTTCTACAACTGTCCGCCAACAGGCAATAGCACTACAGCAAAGGATCAAAAAAAAAACGGACATAATCATGCGGG
>ENA-ORXR01002617-ORXR01002617.1-marine-metagenome-genome-assembly--contig:-NODE-2617-length-16905-cov-3.860887_pt1 | contig 16905 bp, 15 predicted proteins | sample MGYA00237866_ERZ511479 | MGnify/ENA metagenome assembly ERZ511479 | reverse complement strand
GCATAGGCTCCTGATCTCGCAATAACGATGGTTTCGCCTTGTCTATTTATTTCACCATGAAAATATGTCGAGGTAGGCCCATTAGCAACGACAGGTATGTCTCCATTCGTTGTTTCCTTTTTAGTAATTGCTGTGCCTCGACGAAACCCTCCCACTTCTCCCAAAGCCTTCCATTCCACTTCCTCAAAATTCAACAACTGGTCGCGGTAGTAGTTATATTGTTTTTTTCGGGTGGTCAGCTCGGTGGTCAGCTCGGTGGTCAGCTCGGTGAAGGTGTCGAGTATGCGAACGATTTCAGCTTGGATTTCTAGCGATTTTTTAGGGTTTTCTGGGCAGGGTATGGGGATCTGAAAATTCAAAAACATAGGCCTGCGAAGTGATGTTACCGATGCATGTACCGACGTTTTTTGTACGTAAGGGTAAAAATTTGCAACTATGTAATGATGCGCATACCTTGGATTTAAAGCTTTGAAAGGTACGATTCTATATGCTCTTTGATGTAGCGCATATTTACCCTCAGCATAATGAAATACTTTTCCGACTCCAACACCATCACCAGCAGTTATTATTGCAGTTTCATCAAAATCAAACTCGTTTAGCCTCAAAGGCTTACGGCCGCGCGCATAGAAGATATAGTTACCTCCATCAATCGCGTCCTTTGTATCATGATTGCCGGTTCCAATTTGTGCCACATCCCCCAACGCCTTCCATTCTACCTCAGCACCATCTAGCAGCTTCTCCATAAAGCTTGTGTTACTCATGCCTCAAGTTCCTCGCCTTCAATCTCGGTACTTAGCGGGTCGACTTTAGTCTCTGTGTTATTGCTCATTTTACATCCCCCTGCAATTCGCGTTCAATCTGCTCAATACTCGGCAAGTTATTTTCCAGCGTTTCAGGCAGGGCTTGCTGTAATTTGTATTCAGCTATGCCCATGGCTTGGGTTTTATCGCCTAGGGCATATTCGGCGACGACTTTGTCTTTGCTTTTGCACAGCAGTAAACCTAGGGTGGCGTTGTCTGGTTCGGCTTTTACTTGCTTATCAACGGCAGTCATATAAAAGCTCAGTTGCCCTAAATGTTCGGGTTTAAATTTCCCAGTTTTCAGTTCTATCACCACATAACAGCGCAGTTTAAGGTGATAGAACAGCAGGTCGATAAAAAACTCCTCTTCGCCCACTTGCAGCAGTACTTGACGCCCGACAAAGGCAAAGCCTGCGCCTAGTTCTAACAAAAATTGGGTAACATGCTGCACTAAGGCGTTTTCAATTTCACGCTCTTGGGCGGCTTCGGTTAGCCCTAAAAAGTCAAAGCGATATGGGTCTTTAAGTGATTCTCTTGCAAGGTCGGACTGAGGTTTGGGCAAGGCTGCGGCAAAATTGGTGATGGCTGCCCCTTGGCGCTGTTGTAAACCCGTCTCAATTTGCATCACCAACACATTGCGTGACCAATTGTTTTCTATCGCTTTTTGCGCGTACCAAGTGCGTGAGTCAGCATTATCTAGCTTATCTAATAGTGCCAACTGGTGATACCAAGGCAATTGTGCAAGCACCGCTTGCACAAATTCAAGCTTTGACCAAGCTTCGGCAAAGGCGCGCATATATTTTAGGTTACGCGGTGAAAAGCCTTTCATATTGGGGAATGCCGTACGCAAGTCATGCGACAGCCGTTCAATCACTTTTGCGCCCCAGCCTTGCTGCGCTTGGCGCGTTAAAATGTCTTGGCCAATTTGCCAATACAGCAACACTAACTCTTGGTTTACTGCCAGTGAGGCGCGTTGTTGCGCACTGTGAATTTTAGTTTTTAGCTCGTTTAGCCAATCGCTGTACCCTGTTGGTGTTTGGCTTAATGAAATGGGTCTGCTTGCCATGTTAAACGCCTTCTATTTCATTGACGATGGCATCAATATCACTGCGAAGTTGGTCAATTTTAGCGACGGTGGTTTTAAGCTCGGCATTCAGTTTTGTGATGTCCACCACTTCGCGATTGTCTTTAGCTTCTACGTAGCTGCTAACCGATAGGTTGTAGTCTTTAGCAACTTCTTCATACGGCACTGATCTAGCGAAGTGATCTTCATTCGCTTTGGTATCGAAAACCTGCATGATCTGTTCGATATGGTCATCGGTCAGGGTGTTGGTATTGGTGTCTTTCTTAAATAAACCACTGGCATCAATAAACTGGGTGGTGGTGTCGGTTTTGTGTTTGGAGAGCACCAAAATAGTCACCGCAATGGTAGTGCCAAAAAACAGGTTGGGTGCCAGTGAAATAACCGTTTCGACAAAGTTATTATCAACTAAATATTTACGAATTTTTTGCTCGGCTCCGCCACGGTAAAAAATACCGGGGAAGCAGACAATGGCGGCGCGGCCTCTGCTGGACAGGTAACTCAGTGCATGTAGTACAAAGGCAAAGTCAGCTTTGGATTTGGGTGCGAGCACACCGGCGGGCGCAAAGCGATCATCGTTGATCAGAGTTGGGTCATCACTGCCTATCCACTTCACCGAATATGGCGGGTTGGAAACGATGACATCAAAGGGTTTGTCATCCAGAAAGTGTGGGTCTGTTAGGGTATTGCCCAGCCGCATATTAAACTTGTTGTAGTTGACGTTGTGCAAAAACATGTTCATGCGGGCAAGGTTGTAGGTGGTGTGATTAATCTCCTGCCCGAATAAGCCCTCCTCAATAGTGTGGGCGCCGGAGTGTTTTTTGACTTGCAACAGCAGCGAAGCGGAACCGGCCGCTAGGTCATAAGCTTTATTGATGCTGGTTTGTTTATGCATGGCAAGCTGAGCAATCAGCTTGGAAATTTGCTGGGGGCTAAAGAATTCACCACCGGATTTACCGGCATTGGCAGCATAGTTGGAGATTAGGAATTCGTAGGCATCACCGAACAGATCAATATGAGCGGTATCACTCTTTTCATAAAAGTCATAACCAAAATCCAAACCCGCCACGCCTTTTAAAACAGCCGCTAAACGCAGGTTTTTGTCTTTAACGGTATTACCGAGTCGGTTACTAGTGGTATCGAAATCAGCAAACAAACCTTTTATGTCCGGCTCAGAGGGATAGCCATTGGCCGAGGTTTCGATGGCAGAAAAGATCGCGGCCAAGTCGGTATTCAGGCTTTCGTTGCTGTTGGCATTTTTAGCAATATTGGCAAAGAGCTGACTGGGTTTAATGAAGTAACCCTTAGTTTTAATGGCGTCGTCTTTGATGTCTGGCGTGATCACCTCATCGCTAAGCTCAGCGTAGTGAATACTATCGTCATCGGCCTCAATATAGAGGGAAAAGTTTTCACTGATAAAGCGATAAAACAGGGTGCCGAGCACATATTGTTTAAAGTCCCAGCCGTCTACTGAGCCGCGTACATCGTTAGCAATGGCCCATATTTGGCGTTGCAGGGCGGCGCGTTGTTGGGTGCTTGTCATGCTTTTTTCCTGTTTTAATCCACCATGAGAGAGAGGTAGTAGTGGGTTGTGGTTTTGCCCCTAAATATTGGGTTTTCGCAAAAACAAAACATAGCATTAATTAAAGGTTTGCGTATCGTTTTATGAGGTGAAATGAATTTATGTCGGCTTTCCAGAACTGGTAGGGAGCTTGTTTATTTCTTTGGCTTGCAGAAACATTACTTACTTCTTACTATTCTTAAAAAGTAAGGTTTTTATAATGTAATCAGCAACAATAACAAGCAAAGGCCAAATCACCATTCCGAAAGACATTCGTGATGCGCTAGATTTGCAGCCGCAAGATAAAGTCGAATTCACACTGCTTCCAGATGGCACCGTCATCATGCGGGCGAAGCGAAGGAGTATTCTCGATCTGCGTGGTTTGCTACATTCTCCAGATAGAAAGCCAATCCCTCTGAGCAAGATGAGCCCTTGGAATTGAGCAGCATTATTGGTCTGGATACCAATGTGTTGGTTCGCTATCTCATGAAACAAACGCTTGGTAATCACGTGAGCCATGAATAATACTGACAATCTCTAAAACATCGTTCCCGATCTGGTAGAAAATTAAATAATCATCAGCAGGGAAGCTATAAATCCCTTCAGGTCTAAGTTCCGTACGGTGCTTGCCCATGCGTGGTTGCTCGGTAAGTAGTTGGCAAAGCTTTTCCAATCTATCAATGTAGTTTGCTGCGTTAATTGGGCTATCTTCGGCAATGTGGTCATAAATCCTTATTAAGTCACCTTCAGCCTGAGGCCTAAAATAAAGCCTCATCCTGCCAAGCTACGCTTACGGATTTTTGCAAAGACATCTTCAGCAGGAATAGAAGGACGTGGATCATCCAAAGATTGTTGAATTTTCGCCTCTAATGCAGCCTGCTTTTGGTCACGTAGGCTTTCTTCAGATTGCCAAAGTCTTAACGCCTCGCGGATAATTTCGCTATTTGACGTGTAACTTCCTGAGCTAACTTTCTGGCGAATCATAGTCGCCATGCTTACTGGAATGGTGATACTGAGCTTTTCGGTTCCGACATTTTGGGTGGACATATAACGAATCCTGTTCTAAATACTACTTTATCCTACCATGTTTCATGATCGAGGCAATGCTCGATTACACGTTAATCAGAAAATCATATCAGAGAAATCACTATGTGGGTTTGGCAGAGAGCAAAGCACCTTGACCGCGACTCTGTGCGCTCAAGCATTGCCAATAAGTTGGGTGTCGGCGAAGTCTCACGCATTGACCGTTCTACCGACGGATTGGTTGAGGTTCTATTGTAAGCGATACGGCAGCCAAACGCCGCTTAACCATTTGCAACTCAAAGCTTGGCATCAAATGATGTCTCCGGTTCCTCAGATTTTGGAAGACATCACCTCTGGTGATTACCGCAATGAATCTGTGAGAGTCCAGTCAGGCCGTTACGGTAAAGAGAAAATTCACTTCGTCACGATACATCCTTTTGATGATGGTAACGGCCGTTTAAGTCGTATCATTGCTGGACGTTGTTTAGCGGAGTTTGAAGGGGTAATTTAGTGAATAAAGGTGTAATGTCACCCGTCGAAGAAGGGCGTGGGCGGCGTTATCAATTGATTATTAAAACAGGATAAAGTCATATCGGTCATTCCACAGAGCTTGCGATAATGACCGATAGTAAATCAAAGTCGCTTTCCGCGAAGCTAACTACCGCGTTTCAACAAGTTAGCCAGCACTCTTGCGTATTCATGAGACTTTTCAGTCATCGCATTACTACCCGACATTGAGGGTGCCACCGAGCTGTCAAACACCATCGCTTTTGCACCGATCCCATTGATTTTTTGTATCAATGTTTGCATGTTTGCGGCGTAAGTTGCAACGCTCACTCCCTGATAATAGTCATTGGTGCCTGCCATCAGCCAAACCACATCAGGCTTTTGACTGGCAACATCACGATCGAATCTTCCCAGCAGGGAGGCGGCTGTATTTCCACCAACACCCTTGTTAATAATCTGAGCGTTATTGAGCTTCTCAGCGAGTCGCTCCTGAACTCCAGAGTTCTCAAACCAACTGTCGCCCAACATAACGTGCTTACCAGCATTTAAGCTAGCACCACCATTATTACGTAACGCATAGTCAACTAGTGAAAAGAAGCCAATCCTATTTGGATGAGCGCCATCATGGTAAAAATTCCAGACGTTAGATCCCTGAGCAACTGATGCTGGCAATGCTGTTTTCAGTTGAATCGTATTACCCTGACTTTGGCTGATGGGTATAGTGTAATAGTCACCATTGGTTGCGCGGTAGCTAATCAATTGATTGTTCATCAACTTCATCCCTCCAGCCACCTGAAGCTGTATGCTCCCAGCAGAAGCGGCCTGTGTTATTTTCATGCTCCTAGTACCTTTTGGCTCACCCCATACAAAGTTTTGTTTTTTAAGGAAGCCTGTATGCATATTTATATGCACTGCGTCCGCAGCCATATTGGCGCTTTCTGCTACAGTGTTATTCCTTCTGCCGTCATTGTAATTTGATGTGCGGTCAGTAACGGTTATTTTGACCTGTGTACTGTTCGCTCTGCCCTTGGCATCTTCAAAGTTATACCAAAAAGAGTCTTGGCCAACGAAATCAGCCTTTGGGCGATACTCGATACTATTGCCTTGGATAGCTGCGCGCCCCCCTTTAACTGTCCAGTCATTCACCGAACTTAAGCGTAAACGGTCACCCCTATCATTTTCAAGAACCGCTACGGTGATAGGCGTATTTTTGGAGGTTGTGACGACATCTTCATTGGCAGTTGGGAAGCCTGAGTAGCCGCGACTGGGATTGTTATTCCTTTGGTTTGTATTGGCCTGAGTATTAACCCTGGCTCTGGTATTTGTCCTTGCTTTATTCTGAGGCTTGGGTTTGCGCTGGACTCTTTGTTTAGGTGCAGCAGGAATAACATTCACAAAAACTTGAGTAGAGTTAGTGCGGCCACGGCTATCTTTGATGGCATACCAAAATGAATCATTGCCAGTAAAGCCTCGAGGAGATGTGTAAAAGAGTGCCTTACGGTGTGCATTCATCTGCACAGTGCCGAGGCCTACGGTTCGGGTATTGACTTCAGTGATGCTGAGGTTTTCGCCCCTGTCGTTTGCGAGCACTCTTATGTAAGTTCGCTGACCGCTTTGTGCCGTAACGTTGTCAGGTGTTGCACTAGGCCATGGGCTGCCATATACCGCTTGAGTCAGACCAACGCTTAACGCGATAGTTATAAGGCTTTTGTAAATTTTCATTGTTCAATCCGTTGCTTTAAATTTTCATTGATTTGACACTTGCGGAATCCATTCCGACTCAAGTGGTTTCCATCTGTGACTGCTGACTGGTGAATTCGTTGTATTGACCCGACCAGTGGTTATACTGGCCGATAATGTTGTATCATTCTTAAAGCGTTGTATTATTTTTCAGGATCTGCTGACCAATTCAGCCGACTATGGGCTTGTGCTTCCGGCACTATCCCGGCATAGCCATGCTCGCGAACCTGTCCCAACATCTGTTTTGGCGGAATACCAAACTCCCGCTTAAAAGCTCGCGATAGACTTCCCAAAGAACTAAAACCGGAAGCCAAGGCGACTTCCGTCATGGAGCACTGACTTTGAAGCAGCATATGACGTGCATGCTGCAACCTGAGAATGACATAGTAACGACTGGGTGAAAGTCCGAGTTCCGCCTGAAATTTTCTGAAAAGTCCACGTTCAGACACACCAAGTTGCTTGGCAAGTTCTGGGATAGTGAGAGGATCTTCAACATAAGTTCGCATCAGTAAAGACGCGCGACTGACAATGCCAGAATTGTTATAAACCCGGCTGGCTTTCATCCCGGTATTTGGACTGGACAGCTCAGCAGGGTTGATTCGCATGTCGTGTGCGACGGCGTGAACCAATGCTTCACCGCCATATTGACCAACAAGGTGCAGCATCATTGGCACAACACTCAGTCCACCGGCGCAGCTTAAACGCAAATCATCAATACGCATTTCACCCTGCTCAATCGTTATGTTAGCGCTACGATAGCGTTCAATAAAGGAGGTCGCGCCAGTGGGGTGTAAGGTAATGGTTTGACCGCGCAGTAGCTGAGCTTCCGCTAATACAAACGCGCCACTATCGATAGAGCCCATAATGACTTTTTGTCGACTGAGTCGCTGCAGCACATGTTTCATTTCTGGAGAGAATTCGGCTAGAGGGTCGTCGCCAGCAATAATTAGTAAATAGTTGGGTGTGGCGGCGTCTTTAAGGGCATTTTCAACCACCACTTCGCTGCTATTGCTCGCCTCAACAGGATGACCGTTTAGGCTGGTGTAATGCCATTCAAATAAGCGCTTACCTGCATAGCGATTGGCTAAGCGCAGCACTTCGGTTCCGAGTATCAAACAGTAAAGTGGAAATAATCGTACTAATAAAAACGAAATTGAAATCGGGGATTCCATAGACGAAGACCTGCAACTATTCGTATAGTGAGATTATGGCATTTTGAGTAAATTATCATGATTATTCTGGGTTTACTCTGCATCTGGTTATTGCTTGATAAATTTGTAAAGAGGAGAGTGTGGTGAAGTTACCTTATTGGCAGGAACGGATTGATCTTGCGGCGGCGTTTCAAATGGCTGCAAAGCTGAATTTAAACGAGGCTGTGGCTAATCATTTTTCATTATCGGTGAATGATGATGGCACGCAGTTTTTAATAAATCCCAATCAGGTGCATTTCTCCTTGATTAAAGCCAGTAATATTTTGCTGCTGGATGCTAATGATCCTGATGTGCTAAAGCGGGATAATGCACCTGACCCCACGGCTTGGGGGCTGCATGGAGGCGTGCATCGGCATTGCCCGCATGCTCGTTGTGTAATGCATGTGCATTCTATCTTCTCAACGGTGTTGGCGTCTCTACAAGATAGCCGACTGTTACCCATCGATCAAAATACCGCGATCTTCTACAACCGCTATGTGATTGATGATAGCTATGGTGGGCTGGCCTTCGAAGATGAGGGAGAGCGCTGTGCACGCTTATTGGGTGACCCCAAAGTCAAAGTCATGATTATGGGCAATCATGGTTTATTGGTAATGGGCGATAGTGTGGCTGATACCTTCAATCGTTTGTTTTATTTTGAACGCTCGGCTGAAACTTACATTCGTGCCTTACAAACCGGGCAGCCATTGCGCGTATTGTCTGATGAGGTCGCTGAAAAAACAGCGAGAGAGATTGAAGAATATCCAAGTCAAGCCGATAGACATTTCGATGATTTAAAGGTCATGCTAGATCGAGAGGGTAGCGATTACAGTCAATAACTGCGGTTAGATATTACTTTAACCATGGCATAGATATGTTTTTATTTACATATTGAAGAGGTCAGTGGCACAATGTTGCCCTTTTTATGTTTAGGCGTAAAAAACACCTAGTGATTTCATTTTCAATTTAACTGAGCATATTTATATGAAGCCCCAAGTTAAACCGCAAAATCCTAATTTCTCTTCAGGCCCTTGCAGTAAGCGTCCAGGTTATGACCTGACTAAGCTACAGATTGAAACACTAGGTCGTTCCCATCGATCATCTGTTGGTAAATCCGCTCTAGGCAAAGCCTGCTCGCAAACGGCTGAGTTGCTGGGTCTGCCCGAAGGCTATCGTGTTGGCATCGTTGCTGGTTCAGATACCGGGGCGGTAGAAATGGCGATGTGGTCGCTGCTGGGAGCGCGCGGAGTTGATGTGTTGGCTTGGGAGTCGTTTGGTAAAGGTTGGGTCACCGACATCACTAAACAGCTAAAGCTTGATAATGTGCGGACATTTGATGCTGAATACGGTCAGCTACCGGACTTGTCAGCAGTTGATTTTAATAATGATGTGGTGTTTACCTATAACGGTACAACGTCTGGTGTAAGGGTGCCTGATGGTGATTGGATTGCTGATGACCGTGCTGGACTAACCATTTGCGATGCGACCTCGGCAGTGTTTGCAATGGACATGCCATGGGAAAAGCTGGATGTCATTACTTACAGTTGGCAGAAAGCTCTGGGTGGCGAAGGTGCACACGGTGTGTTAATTCTGAGTCCAAGAGCGGTTGAGCGGCTTGAGACCTACACACCAGCCTGGCCCATGCCAAAACTATTTAGAATGACGAAAAATGGCAAGCTGATTGAAGGCATTTTCCGTGGTGAAACTATTAACACGCCTTCTATGCTGTGTGTAGCCGATTATCTTGATGCTTTGAGTTGGGTTGAAAACTTAGGCGGTACGGCTGCTGTGATTGAAAAGTCACAGGAGAATCTGCAAGTGATTGCTGATTTTGTTGAGGCGAATGACTGGATTCATTTTCTGGCCAAAGAAAAAAGTACGGTATCCAGCACTAGTATTTGTCTAACGGTTGATGCGTCTGCCGATCAGGTAAAAGCCATGATCAAACTATTAGATGCTGAAGGGGTTGCTTACGATATCGGCGCTTACCGTGATGCGCCAGCAGGTTTGCGTGTCTGGGGTGGGGCGACGGTTGAGTCTTCTGACCTTGAGGCACTCATGCCTTGGCTAAGCTGGGCTTATCAAGAAGTTACAGCGGCTTAAATAAAACTCATTAGTGATTGCAACCTTAGTCAATTTTAGGATAGAAACATGTTTCAAGTTCGGACATACAACAAAATCGCCGATATCGGTTTAAGCCGTTTTGAGAAGGATAAATACACGGTTGGCGCAGATGTCGCTACGCCTGATGGTGTCGTTCTACGCAGTCAGAAACTGCATGATGAAGTGCTGCCAGAGTCCGTTATTGCGATCGCTCGTGCTGGTGCAGGGACTAATAATGTGCCTGTTGAAGATTACGCTAAAAAAGGTATCGTCGTTTTCAATACGCCTGGGGCTAATGCCAATGCCGTAAAGGAGCTAGTACTGACCGCCATGTTGCTAAGCTCACGAGGCATTCTTCAAGGTAAGGCATTTGTCGAGACTCTTGGCGATATGGACGATGCTGATGAGATGTCTAAACTGCTGGAAAAGGAAAAGAAGCGGTTCGCCGGTAGCGAAATAGCAGGTAAGACATTGGGTATCATTGGTCTCGGTGCCATTGGATCAATGGTTGCTAATGCCGCTTTAGCGATGGATATGAAGGTGATTGGTTTTGATCCGGCAATTTCAATTGAAGCGGCTTGGAAGCTGTCAGCCGATGTTAGACGCATGGAGTCAATGGAAGCGTTGTTAGCTGAAGTTGATTATTTGTCACTGCATGTTCCTGCGATTGCGCCAACCTTAAACATGATCAATGCTGATACGCTCAAGTTAATGAAGCCAACGGCGGTAGTGATGAACTTTGCGCGTGGTGGAATTGTTGATCAACAGGCGGTTGTGAATGCCTTAGATGCGGGTGAGCTAAAGCAGTATGTGTGTGACTTCCCTGAGCCATGCCTGATTGGTCATGAAAAGGTGGTTGCTGTGCCGCATATTGGTGCGAGCACCGCTGAGGCAGAAGAGAACTGCGCTAGGATGGCGGTTGATCAGCTAAAGAACTATCTTGAGAAAGGGAATGTTGTTAACTCGGTAAACTTCCCAAGCACTGAGATGGCTTGGGGAAATGCAGCTTGCCGCATCACGTTTACCAATAATAATGTTGCGGGTGTATTGGGAAATGTACTTTCTCAGTTTGCAAAGGATAATGTGAACGTCCTTGATATGGTTAATAAAAGCCGAAATGAAGTGGCTTATAACATATTAGATTTAGAGAATATTCCGTCTGATGCGGTCGTTGAGGCATTGCGCAGTACAGATCACGTCACTTCAGTTCGCGTCCTGACTCGCTAATCCTTGTAGCTTCCAGTGTAATCTACTTCCTGATTACACTGGATTTCGGCCTATTATCTATGGCTAATAGGGTGTTTCCAGATCTGTGTCGGATTTCAAATTGTTTTTTTTTGTTCAATAGATTAGGGTTAGTGATTCGGGGATAGTATAAAAACAGGGCTAATAACAAGAACGAGGTGGAAGTGTTTGCTCAAGGGATCAGACACAGTTAACTAATAGGAGATAGTTATGAGTGCCGGCCAGTTCGTACCCAAGTCCGTGTTATTTGAAGAGCTGAGAACGATATTTCTGGAAAAGAACTCCGCAATGCTGACGTTGATAACGGAGACTAAAAAATCAGTACTAATGCGTTTTTCTGATGGTAGGCTTACTAGTGCCCGTTGTAGGAGCTGGGAGGTAGAGGATACTATCGAAGCGCTTGCTGAAACAGAGACCGTCAAATATTCCCTAATACACAGCAGTGCTCAAGACAAGCCAACGCTCATGAAAGCGGAAGCTTTTTGGGGCATGGTCAATCCACTAGGTGGGCCACTGGAAACGATGATTACCCTAATGCCTGAAACTGAGCAAGCCGAAGAGTCACAAGTTAATATTGACGGAAATGTCATTCTGCCAGTTGCTGAGGAACCTGAGGAAGATCCATTTGCTGTTGATAAGGCTCAGGCTGCTAAAATGAATTTCTTCTAGAAAAAAGGCGGTAGTTATTTCTAACTACCGCCTCATCAAACGTTTTTACAAGGTTAATTACTTAACTTTGAACTCACGCTTACGAGTCTTTTCCATTGAAGCGAGTATCTTGTCTAGGCGCTCTGGTTTAACCATAAATTCCTGGAACCCCTTCATACCTTCTTTCGCCATACCTGGCGTAGTATCACGGTCAAAGAACTGCGCTTGGCCATCAGCTTCACCTAACATCTTAATACCAATGTTTAGGAAGTAGTTGTCAGCCGCTTTAGCATCTTTGTGAGGTGGGATCTGGTTGATCGCTGCATTGATTTGAGTCTGCACTTCCGGGCTTGCTAGGTAAGCAAGGAATTTACGAGCATCAGCCTTGTTCTTAGCTTTAGCAGGAATGTGTACAGTATCCATCGGCGCATCTTCACCGACACTCTTTGAAGGGTCAATGATAGGGAACTGGAAGAAACCAATGTTTTCTTCTTGGTCGCCCAACTGAGGCGTAACGAAGTTACCAATCAAGTACATTGCCGCTTCACCTTTCAACAAGAACGGTAGTGCTTCCTGCCAAGAGTAAGTCGCGTGATCTTTGATGTAGTAGCCAGGCTCAACCATCTTCATCCAGTTAGCGAAAGTTGCCTTAACACGGTCATCTGTGTAAGGAATCTTTCCGTCCATTAGATCAATGTGGAACTCAAGACCATTAGTACGCATGTTCATGTAGTCGAACCAACCAGCAGCCGTCCACAAGTACTTAGTACCGATTGTTACCGGTGCGATACCTGCTTCTTTAATTTTCGCACAAGCAGCAAGATACTCTTCATAAGTCTTAGGAATTTCGATTCCTAGCTTTTCAAAGATGTCTTTACGATAGTAAACACCCCACTGATAGTAAGTGGTTGGGACGCCCCATTGCTTACCATCGATCGTCATTGCAGGCTGAGCAGTGCTCATCTTCTCGTTTAGGCCTTCGCTTTCCCACATGTCAGAAACATCTTCGAAAAGATCTTTGCTAACGAACTGCTTCATACGATTACCAGCGTACCAGAACACAACATCAGGCGGTTCAGTCGCTAACCAGTTACGGATTGCCGTTTTGTATGCTTCTTTATCGAAGGTGTTCATCTTGACTTTAATGTCAGGATTCGCCGCTTCAAAGTCTTTAACAACCTGAGCAAAAGCCGCTTTTGGAGCCGGATCTGCCTGGTCAGAGTTAATCACTAATGTGCCAGCTAAAGCAGATGCAGAAAGTGCAACCGTAGCGGCCAAAGTGATAAGAGTCTTTTGTATCATGTGCATTTGATTTCCTCTTCTCAATTAATGGATCAGTTTAACGTTTAACAATTGCCAGTTGACCCTGAGCTAGCTTGTGCTCGCCTAGAATCGTTTGACGGTGACTAGGTAATAACTGTTCTTCTGGCCCATAATTGAAGAAGAACTGCCATTGCCCAAGTTTCTGTTGCCTCAGTCCATTAGGACAAGGCGATAACTGCAGCGACTCGTTTTGGCTGAGTAACTGCATAAACAGCTGGTCAAGGCTGTATTGATCCATACAGCCGTTAATATAATAGATGTTGTTGTTTTGGTACAGGAAACCCCACCCATCATCTGAAGTAAATTGCGGTTTTAAATCAGTTTCAATAAATTCGCGCCATTTTTTGATTCTCAGAGTTCCATTAACTGTACTAGAGTTAGGCTCTACCGTATCCGACCAAGCATCATTCAATGATTCGACGCGCGCCGCTTTTAATGGAATTAGGCTCTGCAAGACGCCCGGTGCCAGATTGCTGGGAATTTGGTATTGCTGTGTTTTAGAGAAACTACGAGGCCCGATAATAATTTGTGCATCGCTGTGCTTAAGCGATGTTAATAATGCATCGCTCTCTAATTGTTGATTGGCTAGCACGATGACTTTATAGGCGTCTAGATCGGCCTGCGGTGATAAGATATCAATATTTAAACCACAGCTGCGGCAAGCACCGTATAGTGACATTGCCCATTCAAGTGAGCCGTAATTATCACCTTGGGGTTGCACGCGCAGTGACCAATCACTTTCATAGTCGAATACTAGTGCGACTTCTTTATGGGGTTGAGTTGGCGAACTTGTTGCGAGTTCTTTGATTTCTGAGGCAGTGGTTGTGGCTTCACTTAGTGCGATATCTGCACTGTTGTCTGGTCGCTTTAGCGCACTATGCATTTGCTCCTGAGCGAAGGGTGCCTGACGCCAGCGGAAATAGCTAACCACTTCAGCGCCATGCGCGAAGGCTTCCCATGTCCAGAAACGTACCATGCCGTTGAGTGGCGATGGATTGTGAGGAGCCCAATTAACCGGGCCAGGCTGTTGTTCCATGACCCACATTCTACCGTTGCCTGTTCCACGATATAGGTCATGGTGAAACGCGGCAAAATCAGGGTGGCCCGTGCGCATCCACTGCAATTTTTCAGTTTCTGAAGCATTGCTTTGGTCAAGAAAACCTAACGGGTAACTATCCCAGCTGGCGATATCTAAGTCGGCTGAAACATCGTGGTGATTAAAGTCCGTGAAATTGCCCATGTAGTTATGAATGAGCTCACGACCTGGTGAATGTTCTCTCAGAATGTCAGTTTGTAATTTATTATAACTAACGACCTGATCACTGCTGAACCGCCAGAAATCTAATTTGTGTGCGGGGTTGGCTTCGGTAACGGTGAGATTGGGTAATTCTATTTCATCAAAAGACCGATATTCCATACTCCAGAATACATTGCCCCAAGCTTGGTTGAGCGCTTGAATGTCATCGTTGAAGCGTTCAGCACACCATTGACGAAACGCGTCTCTGGCAGCAACGGAGTAGCTAATAATGGTTTCGTGACAGCCATATTCATTATCAGTTTGCCAAGCAGCAACTGCTGGATGGTCGCCAAACTCCTGTGCCATTTCTGTAACGATGCGCTTGCAGTGTTCCCGATAGATTTGCGATGAAAAACAGTAGTGCCGTCGAGAACCAAAACCTCGTGGCTGCCCATCTTCATCGCTGGCTATGATTTCGGGGTGTTGATCCATTAACCATTTCGGAGGGGTCGCCGTCGGCGTGCCCAAGACAACTTTCAGTCCGGCATTACCTAAAATATCCAAAGACCTTTTTAACCAGTCCCAGTGATATTCACCAGGGTTGGGTTCGTAGCGGCTCCATGCGAATTCACCGATGCGCACCCATTCAATGCCCGTCTCCACCATTTCTGCAGCATCCTGCTCCCAAAGGTCTTCAGACCAATGTTCTGGGTAGTAGCAGACACCTAGCTTCATGCCGCAGTCTCCTGTTCAGATTGAATGGCATAGGCTTCACGCAAGCGACCAGCCGCAATTTCAGGTTGTACCGGGTTTACTATATTGGCACTGCCTGATTCATAGCCAGCTAGGTACTTTAACTTGTCAGGCTCACGTAGTGGCGGCTGCATAACAATATGGAACTGCCAGTGATCATTGTCTTCATGATCATCACAAGGCGCGTTATAGAGCAAGCTAATATTGGGGCTTTCTCTTTGAAACAGCACGTTGTAGGTCTTTGCCATCCCTTGATAGAGATCGGCTAGATCGTGCAGTGCTGTCTCGCTAAGCTGACCAATATGCTGTGCTTCCTGTTTAGGAATAATCCAGCATTCATAAGCAAAACGAGCGAAATAGGGGATGATGGCTACGCAATGTTCGTTCTCGGCAATCTTCAGCGATGTTTGATATTCGGGGCGGGCGATCAACTCAATCAGTAATTTGCAGTCATGCTCATGTGCCCACACCGACTGGCTCTGACGCAGCCTGCTAAAGGTATCGCCAACAAATCCCGTTGCATAAATTTGCCCGTGCGGATGTGGGTTAGAGACGCCAATCTCCTGACCTTTATTCTCAAAGATGAGTATCTGTTGGATTTCAGGATCTTGGGATAGCGTTAGGTATTCTTGCTGCCATAGTTGGGTTACGGCACGCATATTCTCCCGACTAATGCTGGCTAAGGTTTTGCTGTGATCTTCAGTCCAGCAGAGCACACGGCAGCGCCCTCGGTTTGAGTCACGGCGCATTAATGCACTAGTGTTGCCATCTTCAAAGCTGGGTGCATCAGGAGAGAATGAAGCATAGTCGTTGTCGAATGCCCATGGCCCCGAATAGTCAGGATTTTCAGTGCCATTGGAGCGAGTGTTCCTAGGACAAAGGTAGCAACTTGGATCATGCTGAGGTATTTTGGCAGTATCTCCGCCAACCACCGCGCCATTCCATGGTCGATTTCCGGTAGTTGCCGCCACGATCACCCATTGAGATAAAAGTGGATGCCAGCGACGCTCCCAATTTCCTTGCTGTGAGCTGGAGGCGGCCACTAAATAATCTCCCGCATGCCGTTGTCACTTTGTGTGGGGTAAAAATCGGCGGCTAAACCACAGGCATTTTTGTAGCCCCTACCGACCGTATCAATAAAGTGTTGTACCTGTGACTCGGCGACTAGATTAACTGTACAGCCGCCAAAGCCGCCACCGGTCATGCGTGCACCAATAACGCCATCGGTGGCGCGTGAAATCTGCACTAGCTTATCAATGATTTGTGTAGAGGCCTGAAAATGCTGACTCATCGACTGGTGTGATTCGTCCATCAGTTTGCCAAAAGTCTCAAGTTCATTAGCCCTCAAAGCAATGATTGCCTGATGCACCCGGTTATGTTCGCTGATGACGTGTCTTGCACGATTTGCTACGTTGTCGCTGCTAAAATGCTCTAGATTAGCCTCTAATTGCTCAGGTGTGACTTCGGCCAGTTGTTTGATATCCAGTTGCTTTTGCATATCCCGGGTCGCTTGCTGACACTCCTCGAAACGCTCATTGTATTTCGAGTCTACTAAGTCACGCCGTTGATTCGAGTTCACAATCACTAGCTGATAACCGTCAATTTTTAACGGTACCTGCTCACAATGTAAGGTATTGCAGTCGAGCATCATGGCGTGATCCCGCTGCGCCATTGCAATCGCATACTGATCCATA
>ENA-ORXR01002616-ORXR01002616.1-marine-metagenome-genome-assembly--contig:-NODE-2616-length-16909-cov-38.139437_pt1 | contig 16909 bp, 17 predicted proteins | sample MGYA00237866_ERZ511479 | MGnify/ENA metagenome assembly ERZ511479 | reverse complement strand
GCGTCTGACGGGATCACAGAGTCTTCAATCAGCTGTCTCACCTGGAAGTTGTCCGCCTCGTTGAAGAAAGAGATACAGATCGCCTCTTCTCCGTCCCGGCCGGCACGTCCGATCTGCTGCACGTACTCGGAAAGAGATCTCGCGCCGTCCTGAGAGAGTCACGCCAATCAAGCAAGCGCGACACCGAGAGAATAAGCAAGCGCCGGTCCGGTGGGCACGCAACAAGGAACTATATGCAATTGTCAGAAGTCGCTCGACGATAAGTGACTCAATCTGCTAATCAGGTAGCACAAAAGACAAAAGTGCAAGACAACGAGTCAATTGTGGATCCACTTACAAAGTGAACAACAGTACGGACATGAGCACAGTGAATGCCGAGGCCGAAAGCAACAGTGGACACGACGACAACACCAGGTAACTGACAAAAGGCCAGTTCCACAGCGGCTCGCGTCTTGCAGCCGGCATGGTACGCGTAGACAGATGGTAGCGCTCCGCCAACGCGAGCAACGCGGCGCTGTACCGAGGCTTTGAGCGCGGTGACCAGCTGCTCGACAATTTGCTGGGAGCGCGCGTAAATTATGACGTTCCCGTCCTTACGTCGAGCATCCACAATCCAGCAGGTGACGTAAGCCACTCTCCAGCACCACTCCTCCTCGGCTGCAATCTGCGCCGGCAGGTTGAAAAAAGACGGACAAAAGGCGGGAGGACGAGGCATGATGCGCAATATGAGGTTGGCTCGCACAAACTTGCCGCGTCCGATGACGGGAGAAGTCATCCGCAGGATGTCCGCCAGCTGATCCTCCTTTCCGGTCCGAAGAGAACCCGTAAGGGCGAGCCGCCGGCGTCCTTGCAGACGGGTCGCCGCCAGCGAGAGGGTAGGGCGCCAATCAGCCGCATCCGCCCAGAGGTGCGCCTCATCAAACGCCGTGATACCGCCCGGGCGCTCGTTCAACACACGCACTAGAGAGGCGCTGTGGCACAATGCCTCAGGAGACACAACAAGGGCCTGCAGCCGCTGCTCTTGGAGGAGCTGGCGCAGTTCGACTCGGTCCCCTGCCGTACTCGAACCGGACAATGCCCTTGCCGTCACGCCTGCCTTGTTCAGCAGCCGGGCATGCTGACGCCCAAGGCCTGTGAGGGGAACCAGAAGCACGGACGGTACGCGAAATTTCTGGTACAACAGGGCACAGGCGATCCCAAACACGCAAGTCTACAGCGACGCATGCGGAGAAAATTTCATTGACACTGACAACAAGGACGTCAGTGTCTGCATTGCATCCCATGGAAGGATCCCCAACAACCTGCCAGACCACGTTGGGCGATCATCGGAGACACACAGTTCACGTACCTTGCCAGTGCCAGTGGCCATAACCGAAATGACAGCTGCATTCGGCTGAGCCGCGTCCACGATGTCTATGATGGCCTCCAGCTGGCCTGCACGGAACTCATCGTGGTCGAAGCTCTCACGGAGGAGGCGCCGAGCGCGACGAGGAACACTGGCACGATCCATAGCCGGCTGTGAAGACGCAGCACGGTGACGCCGTCGTGCAGGGGCGGAGGCGCAGCCGCTCAGCGTGACCGCGCGACGTCCCTTGCCTGAGACCAACTGTTTGCCGTCCATACCCCCTGAACAGGTCGTCCCGAAAGCTTCTTGGCCAATCGGCCATGTACAATGACCAGCAATTGAAGCACAATTGTGAGAAACAGCAAATACAGCCTAATGCATAGGTCGCTGAAAAATACACAAGAATTGCACAATACAGTGATGTATGTGATATAGCATGACAATAAGCACCTTCTGCTACCTTATTGTGCACTCAGCGAAAACACCTGCGCCGTAGCTCACAAGCCGTCCCTCAGTTGCTTTCTCGCGCCCTACGGGCCATGCACCTGCCCCAGACGGCCCGCAGGACACTTACGAGCGAACCTAGAAATCTTTAAGCACAGAACACTCGAGAAGGAGCGCTGGACGACAGCTCTCAACGACTACTTCTCCACCGCCTTAGCATCTAAACCCACCTCCACGAGAACACACTCAGGCACCTCCCCACCACGCACAATGATGTCAGCCAGTGCTGCTTGCGGGGAGGCGCTGCAGAAGCGCTTCTCCAAGCGATTGCTGGCTTGAACATAAGCCGTGTATGCCGAGAAGCTGGACCAGTTCCCGCGGGACTTGATCTCGTCGTCTGGTACGCCGAGAAGCCGGTAGAGCTGCACCCCACCTCGCTTGAATGAGTGCGTACCGAGGAAGCGATAAGCGTCGACTCCTGCTTCGTCAAACGCCGCTCGCAGATCGTCCAGAAACTTAGCGTCCTTCAAGGGAAGTCGCACATCACGCTCCCAAGTTCCGGCACTGGTCTCATTGTACCGAACAAACAGAAAGCCGTCATCCTCACCGCGGACAAGAAGATACATACCGAGGGCAAGGACGGGGTCGATGCGCGGATCACCCGTCAAACCTTGTGCCCCCTCCAAGTAGTGTCGTTGCCCGCTCGACGACGTTTTCGTCTTGTCCAATAGGTCGATGCGGAAGGACAGCCGCCCGAACAGGTCCTCTGTCATGGAAACGCGCTCACGCCTTGTGGAAACGAGAACAACAAATCGAGACAGACGTCATGGAGTCACGCAACACAACATCCGCCAAGTTGACATAGTGTTAGATCCTGCAATGGGCACCCAGTGTTGTTCAGCTCGACGGGCCCCCACAGTCCACCGCACGCTCTTACCAACGTACTTCAACTTGCAGACCTCATCAAAGCGCATTAAGTTGAACGTCCCGACCATGATCGCCGCCCACTGGCAAAGGCGGTTGGGTGACACGTCTCGGTGGTCCGCCAAGAAGTGGTCGTAGTACGAGCACATGTGGCCATACTCCAGCGGGTCCATCGGGACTGCCACGCGACCCTGGGCGGCCAACTTGATCTTGTGGGTGCGCTTGTTGTCCGCCACCTGCTTGCTCTCATTGGGGTTCCCGTTCACGAAGATCTTGCCGTCAATGTCACCGGTCGTCCACGGACCGTGGTAGCCGAGCTCGTCAAAGTAGATGCCCATCTGTGCCGAGATGTGCTTCGACGTAGATAGCCCCAGCTCATAGTTCTTCGTGCGAAACTTGTAAAAATTGGCAACGTGCGCCGCAGTTGTCTGGTCGACAACAGAGGGATCGACCTTCAGGTGGGCGCAAAAGGCCAAGTAGCTTTCGCGCATGGCCTTGTGCACCTTCTTGCTGCTGTCCGAGCGCCCGGCTTCCTTTGTCTCCTTGGCGATCGCGACTGCGTTGTAGTCCGCCGCTTCCGGGAGGGCGTCCATCCAGCCGCGGGCGCGAGCCGCGCTGGCACGGCCGTCCGCCGTCCCGGCGATGCGAGACTGGCGCGGGGCACAATCACCTTCAGGTACGCGCGTAGACACAGACCGGCTGCCAGCTCCAGGAGTGGGGGAAGACGCCATGGCTAGGCCCGCAAATGTACGATGAAGCGGTGAGGATCTGAGTCGAGGAGGCGGATAAGAACATGGGGTTGAAGTGGGGGGGGGCGAAGGCGTATCAAGCACGTCAGCGGCAGAGCATGGAGCGGTATGGGCCGAGACTTACCGTCCACTCGACATCGGACGAGGGCGCATCGCGAGCCTGACTCGGCGCTGGCCGTCCAAATGGTCACTTTGACGATGTTTGACATGTTGGACCTTATTGTGTTACCTTCTATTTAATAATGGAGCACTATTAGGAATGCGAACAGTGACAGCTGACTAACAGCTGACTGTCAACCAACACAAGGTGGTACCGAATTCGCCGCTCAAGTGTATCTCAGCTTGCCCTCATGGCCCGGAATCCTCGATGAGCTTGGAGTGCTGCAGTGTCGCCCAGGCTCACCAGTTGCGTTGTCGTCGTCGCCCCTGCCGTTGGCACGCCGACACTCTCGTCCATCTTTCAATGACTACCTTTTCGCCAAGCCGACACGATGGCTCGTCGATCCGGCCGCCGCCAGCTGTTGGGGCCGAGAGAGACGACCTCTACCTCAATGGAAGTGTGGAGATCTCCAAGCAGATGCCTTTGAGCGCGCGGGTGAACCCGCTGAACCGGGCTTTCGTCCCTCGGCCTCTTCCAGACGACATCGACGACCACTTTGCACTTCCTCGAGCCCTTGTAGCTGGCCGAGCTCTGCGTCCAATGTCTGGGGCGACCAAGGGTCTATGCGCTGCCCTGCTGCGGCGACTTGACAACATCAAGGATGCTCATCGTCGCGGGGCAGCTAAGGTCGGTCTTGCAGCCCAGTTCAACCTATCGGCTATGGTTTTGGAGAAGGCGAATACCGAGGAGCCTCGAGGATCGTCGGCCGCAGTTGATTCGCATTGCGCCCAGGCTTCCGAGCGAGGTACTGAGACGCGACCGGACGCTGCTGCTTGTATCAAGACGGCGTCGCTGTGCTTCCGTTGTCAGAAGGCGCGCCCCGTAATTGCGAAGCCTCCCCCTGCGCCGATCAAGGTGCACGCCAAGACCATCTCCTTGGCTCGCCTGCCACGAGGCTTCGATGAGATAGTGGACGCGGTTCGTGATTCGTGGGAGGTTGGGGACGCCAAGAACGTCGCGCTCAAGACGCTTGTACAAGGTTCAAGCAAAAGGGATGAGTTGGCCAAGCTCCACCCGTTTGGCAGGAAGGCGTCGTCCATGGTGTCTAAGCGTCGCGCGTTTGCAAATGCCGCCCAGTTATTGGGAGGGTGGGATGACTTGCGCGTGTGGCTTCGACGGGAGCGCGTTGATCGCTTTCAGCGTGGCCAGACATTTGGCTACAATGAGATGCAGATGTTTTGTTCCGCATTCGTGCGCCAGTAGAGTAGAAGACTACGTTGTAGCATGAGCGCTCCTTGTCGACCTCGCATGCTGATGACAGAGCGTCTTCTGACACACACGACGTGGATATAGGGTGGGAACGAGCATGTGAGAAGACGAGCTCACCCACATTGTCCCACATTCAAGTCGGACGCCGCAATCCACGTGCGCACGTTGGCGCACTGTACTTTCTTCGTGTACCTTACATTCTTGGGGATGGACGTAGCGTGCAGCGAAAGAGCGCGACCGTACTCGACTTTCTATGTCCTTCGTTTGGGTCTTCAGGTGGACATTATTGTCGACCTGACCCACTGGAATTTTGTCAATTCATTAATATATCAGTCCAGGCTATTTTAGAGCTGTTTAATTGTGTACCTAATTGTGCACCTCGAACAGGGAGATGCAGAATTCATTTTCGTGCCTTGCCATGAGGCCCAGAAGCAGCGGCAGCGATGAGAAGAAAGGACCTCGGACGGTCGGCACAGCCTCCGCCCGGACACGAACTTCATGGCCAGCCGACTGAGTGCGGGTCGATGGGCTCGCCGGCCTCTCTGTGATCGGCAGCGCCGGCCTCCAGACCCACGGCCTGTACGGCGCGCGGAGAAGATGGGGCTACAGGGAGATCTCAGCCGTCCGGGAAAAGCGCGAAGCGCCGCTGACGTCGGCGGCCGGGAGGAGCCGAGGAATCACAGAAAGAATGCGCGGGAGCCACGGCGCCTCACTGCGCGTCGGCGAGAACGCCACCAGCGGGCAGTTGTCGACCGGGCCCCGACACCGGCTGCACGACTGGCTCCGCCGGCTCCCCACGGGCGCGCCGCCACGCTAGCCGCATCTTGACGTCGGCGCCGGCGGCTGCAACTTATGATGCTGCAGTGGGGAGCGCCGTGCCCGAAGAGGACAGTGGGAGGGAAGCTGAAGCCCAGAGGTTATGGCAGCGGCGGCTGCGGCGGAGGCTGCTGCGTCGGCGGCGGCGGTGGCGGCAGCGGCGGCGGCAGTCCGTCGCACCGGAGCGGGCACGCGGCGCGCGACTGCTGTACCTGGTGCGGGACCAGCGTGAAGAGCATGGCATTCGAGGCGCGCCTCATTAAAGCGCACCTGGACTGCCGCAGGCAACTGGCGCGGCCGTCGGGCCCATTGCCTCTGTTTGGGCGCTCGCCACCCCCCCCCCTCCTCCTCCTCTCCGTTGTGCTCGCTGTACGTGCTTTAAAACCTCCACAACGTCACCCTTCACTAATCGACACGGCTGCCGACGCCGACATTGCGGCGGTGGTAGTGGCGGCGGAGCGGCATCGGCGGCGGGGCCCCCAAACACGGGCCACACGCGGCACCGTCAGCACCGCTGCGCGCGACGCTGCACTGCCCCGCACGCGACATTCCCCAGCTCGCGCCGACGCGCCGTGCATTCCGCCGCCCCGCCCCGCCCCGCCGCCGACGTCGACGTTATAAGACTTGGACCTCTCTGTCTTCCCAGTATCTGTTCGCGACACAGTTGCATTAAAACACCGCACACACGCCCCCCATCCGTGACCCACCCCACACCGCCCAGTTCCACTCCACACGCTAGGCAGACTCCTCGCCAGTCCCATCCTCCCCCTCACCCTCCCCCCCGCTCTGCCCACGCAAGGCGTCAAGCTTGGGAACTACCTTCACGAGGTCGGCCAACCACTTCTCCCAAGGCACACGAACCGAGCTTGCCTCGCGGTCCCGCTTCAGCTCAAGGTAGTCCTTGTCCTTGAGTGCCACCTTGAGGAGCTCGACCACATACAAGCGAGCTTCATCGTCGCCCTTGACCCCCGGCTTGGTCTTGGCGAGCTCAACGAGCTTGTCGTACACTCTTGTCTTCTTGTCGCTTGCCTTGCCCCAACGCCAGGAAGAGATGATCGTGTTTAAAGAGCCGGTCGAAACGCCGAGTTGTGTCTCCGACATCACCAGCGGCCGCATCGCGGCTGGGGTTGGCCACGACCTCCTCTTAACGTTGTAGTGCTCCGTGTAGAGCCGCGCGGCCACCGTCATGCGGCGGTACGTGAGGTCGTGGCCATCCACCGCCTTGTTGTCCGGCGCCTCGTCTTGACACGCAACATCACCGGTGTCACCAGGCCCCAGCTTGGGGGCTTTGCGCCTGTCCGGACCCTTGCCGCCCGCTCCCCGCTTCCGCTTCTTCGTTTCCGGCGAGCTCGTGGGAGGGTGCTGCGCCTTGGAGAGCGAGGATTCCGCCCGCGACGAGGCCGACGACCGCATCGGGAGGCCGACAGCAGCCTTGCGCGCCTCCTTGTCGTTCGACCCGACGAATGACACCGGCAGTTCGTTGCCAAGCTTGTGGTACGCCGAAGATATGACCGCGTGCACTTGGCCGCTCGTAACGCGATCAAGCGGGGGCGCCTCGTCCGGTGACACGCCACAAACGGCCGAGCTCAACTGCCGGGAGAACCACTCCGTGATGGCGTGCCGCGTCGCGGGCGGGTTGGACTTGGTGCAGCCCGAAGCGTAGAGCAGGATGAAGGACGGGTACACACCAGGAGCCGCTACGAAAATGTCGATGATGGCCTCACGCAGGTCGTCCTCAAACTGCAGGTTCCAGTCGATAAAGGCCTCCTCCCAGAGGCGCCTTTTCTTGGCCAACTTGGCCGCTGGGAGGCCTTGGTCCGCAGGCACTGCGGCAGACGAGGGCGCCGGGCGGCTCCCATGAAGGGCGCCGACCGCCAGGGCCCTCGAGGCAAGGCCATCACCCCCCAGACCGCCAAAGTCGACAGGGAGGATGGAGCCAACTGGAGGAGGATTGGCTGCGTCACCAGCATCGTGGACGCGCTTGCCATCGTCGACTTTGCTGGCGGCGCCAGATCCCTCCACGCGCGCGGCATCTCCCGCCGGTCGCGCACCTCCTTCCGCTGCCGCCAAGCCGTCGTGAGGGTCGCCGATGGTCGACAACAGCTCTGACGGAACGAGGCCCGCCCGCTGCTCCTGCGCCAAGAGGCGAAGCCGCCGCGCCTCCACCAAGGCAGCCGCAGCCGCGCGACGGTGCCGCATGGCCTCTGCCTCCAGCCGCGCGAGAGTCTCTTGCGCACTGGCCGCAGTCGTGTCCACCGCCGACTGCGCTCCCGCCGCGCCGGCAGCGCTTGCTCCTTCCGATTGCGGCGGCGGGGATGAGGATGTTGACGTACGTCCTCCAGGGGAAAGAGTCTGCGACACCGGCGGCACAGGCCCGCCCATGGCCGCCGACGCGGCTCCCGCGGCCGGCGCCGGGAGATGACCAGCCGGGGGCGCTCCCGGTGACCTGCTTGGCGGCGAGTTGCGAAAAGTGGCAGGCGGCGCGCGTTTCGGCGCCCCCGGCGGCGCCTCGGCCACCGACACCCCTGACGCACGCTCTGGAGCAAGTGGAAGGTCCGCCACATCTTTTTCCATGCCCCCACCCAGCGCCTTGAAAGCCGCCGCCACAACGCCCGAAGTCGTCGGTGGAATGGAGGGGGGGGGGAGGGCGTCTGCGCCGGCGGCCAATGGCGGGGGCCCAGACGGCGCGGGCGCGTCGGTGAGGGGCACCGAGCCGGCAGCGTCTAGTCTGGGGCTCTGCACGTTGGGCATGGAGGCGGCCTCCCCGCGCGCCGGCGGTGAGACCACGACTGGGGGCGAGGCCGCGCCATCTGCCACCCTTGTAGACGGCGCCGCCAACGCCGCCGCAGCGGCTGCGGCAGCGGCCGCCAGGAGAGCAGCCGGCGCCGTCGCCGGCATCTTGTCTGTCGACGTGTTGCCCTTGGAGGACCCGGGCTCGGAGGCTCCCCCCGTGTTGCTGGCCGCAGCCTCGGCCTGCTTGTTGCGGCGGATGGTGGCGAGGCGCTTCTCGACAGCGGCCTTCTTCTTTTCCTTGGCCGATAGGGCGCGCCCCTTCGGCGCGCCCGATGAGTTGGCCGCGTTCTTGGAGCCGCCGTCCTTAGGTGCCATGTCCGCGTCCGTCTCGTCGCCCGAGTCGAGCCGCAAGTCCAGGTAGGCGTCGGCCGCGTCTGGGCTGCTGATCGCTAAGGACTGGGCGACTTCAGCCACACAGGCTCGAGAATCTTCTGTAACCAAGTAAGAAAAGAGAAGAGACACAGGAGAAGGAAAGAAGCAACCGCATGGCACAGACGAGAAGAGATCCAAGTGCATGTCAGAACGCGACTGCCAAATGCGCGCTGTCGACGGTATCCCGCGCCACGTCCCCGCCCCGCGTAGATGCGGGACGTCGCTCGCATGGCACTATAACCACAAACAGGTAACAGATTCTTCTACCACCCTTACCAATAGTCCACAGGCACGAGCAAGCGTTGCTCGAGGTAAGTTGTGCGACCGGATCCACTCTGGGCTCGTTGGGAGGGGCGCCACCTGCAACGAGAGGACGAAGGGTCGCCATGGCGACAGCGGTGTTGCAGGACCGTGCTGGCAGACAGCAAGCCAACTTCTCAGCCCAAGTAAAATCGCCCAGCCAATTGAGCACGCACGTGATGTCAATCAGCTAGAAAATACAGAACCTCGCAAAAGGTGTGCAATTATTAAATAGAGAAAATCTAAGTCACAATCTTGAACAGTTCTTTGACAATCTGCACCACCTGATCGAGATGGCAACAGAAGAGGCTTATAAGGAGAACTCGGAGAAAATAGGATACGCAATTTGGTACCTCATCTTGGGTTTGTCAGAAAACCGTGGGTCCTTTGTGTCTCATGCGGAACCTGTAGGGCGGGACGTGAAGCAGCATTCTCCGTGTTTTCGTCAAAGAAGCTGTCTGACTGCTCTGTAGATGTTTGCATGTCCGTCTCTCTTCTGACCCATTGACTCTCGTGGTGGGCTCGGTCACGGCTGTGTGGGCGTTTTGCGACCTGTCGTCTGGTGGGGAAGGTCGCACTGACAAGAACCTTGTGATTTGCGCGCCGCGGCCGTCAACATGTCGTCGGCGTGGATCATAACAGGTGCGCGTCGCGCCAGGGCAGGAGCTTCGAGTCCCTCTGATTTAGCCCATCAGATTGGCCATCCACGAAGACTGTCGTCAAATGTACGGGCCACGTTTCACAAAGCAACAGTGCGGGTCAGGTGCATGACTGGTCAAGTGTGTCAGGTGGGCGCCACGGTCCCCAGCGACGCCCACTCCGACCGTCCATGTGTGCCTCTGCACTCCTCGTCCTTGATTGACGCGGTGCGTGACACCACACTCTCCGTGGCCACGCGACACAATCTGCGTATCCGGATGGCCGAGATGAACCTCTGCTTCAGTGTAAGGGGCATCTGGGACAGCGGTCTCGCTTCACGTCGGAGAAGCCGCCTGCCAACAGCAACCGGTGTCAACGTCGGGCGCGGTCCCAGCGTGCCACCAGCTCTCCTCCCACAGCAAAAAGACCGGAAAGCTGACGTACAAAGGCCAGCCGTGAGGGCCACCTGTGAACTGCAGCGCTATCACAAGTGAATGAAGTGCGGTGTGGGAAGGGAGCTGATGAGAAGCGCGGGGGCTCTGGGCTGCGGTGGGGCTGCTGAAACTTGGACGAGTCAAACATCGCGCACCACAAATGGATCCTGAGACGTATCTGAAAACGAGTGGATGACGAGCACCCCTTGGGGCCGCAATGCGTCACCAGGCGACAGCGGCCTGCAGCAGGCACAATGACTGACTCAGTTTACACTTGCTCCCAGTGCTCTTGTGGCGGAGCACATCCACCGACAGTCTGCCGAAATGGTGTACCCCACACTTTGAGGCCGGGCTCCAGTGGCATGGTGGTCACTATTCAAGAAAACCATGGCGGGATGCGCGGCCACAAGAGAACTGGTTTCGAAGGATCTCAAAGCAGCGCAGGGCGCAGGTACGCACCGATCTCCGCGAACAGGCAATCCAGGACCCTCTTCGGGCTCCAGTCAGGCGGCTTTGATGCCTGTGCGAGAACAGGGCCTGACTCATTGCGCGGCTCTCAGCAATCAATGGTCGTAGACTGGCGAGCTCGTGCTACTCTCGGCCAGCTGTCGTGGTCACCCCGAATTGCGAAAGCGAGTGGCCGGGAGCACCTGCTGGCAGCGCTGTGTGAACGGCTTTTTCTACAGCCTGCTGTAGAATCAGGGCTCGCTGCTCGCGTTCGGTGTGGGGGGTAGTAAGGAGGCACACCCTGCTGAGCCTGAAGCTGCATGGCGGGGACTCTCTCTCAATTCCAGGCAAACTCTGAGGAGCGGCATACTTTGACGGCCGCGAGAGCTCACAGCGCAAGCCACGATCTGCGGATGATCTTGGGCACGATGACACATGGCGGGATGACCGAAGAGTGGCGACCGGGCCCGATATCGGCTCCTATCTCTGCGTGCGGACAGTCGCAGGTGCTCTCCCGCACCCGTAGTCTCAGCGTGGCTGGCGTCCCGCGTATTCGTAGCGGTGCGCGTCGCAGCACTCGGTTTGTCGCTGCGGGTCGGTTTTTGATCTAAAAACGCGCCGGAGTGCGGATATGAGCCGGTAGCGTCATCCAGATGAGAGGGTGGCAAGTCTCCTGCGCAAACGCCAGATTCACATGCGAGGGGCGCGCTTAGAGATACAAGAACAGGAGGGTAATCGGCGCCTCAACACGTGCAGCGAAGAAAAAGCGAAGCGGGACAGGGAGGCAACCCCAGATCGTGGCTTGCTCTTGGTGGTGGCGCCTACTACGGCATTGGACATGTGTGTGTCGCCAGCCGCGGCTGTGGGCTCCTCTTTCGGTGGGGAGGCGTTGCTCAGTCGGGGCACTCAGCAGTGCTACGAATGATTGATGAACTGAATGTTTTCATTTCACGGGAGTGTGGCACTCATGTACACACGGGAGACAGGCATGGTATTCCACATCTGAGCGCCGTTTACACCTGCAACAGCAGTGATGTACGTGGTGGCTGTTCCGGCTATCGTGTCTGCTTCTGCGGGTCCCCTAAATGAGGTACATTATTACAGCCATCAGTGGAGTCCTTCGCGACCAAGCCGCACGCCCCGGGTCGACCAACTGCACGCTGCGCCCAAGATGTGAGCATGCAGTGTCACTGCGACCAGCAAAACTACCGGGAGTTTCTGCTCTCCCTGTGTGTTCTGTGACGTCCTAACATCTTGCGGCGCAGCCGTGGAGACAGAAACTAAGATATGCCCTGCGAACACGCTGCAGCGGTACGCACTGTTGCTCAATGGCGTCTGTGGTGAGGTCCTCCGCCAGACAACCCCCTGCAGTTCCAGTGGTCCCAAAGGCCACAGACATCGGTACTAGCCCCTCTGGTACGCCTTCTCTCACTCATCGGGCACCCTTTTCTCCAGGCAGCATGCTTCCAGTCGGGCGCCCGGCCGAAGACGGCGGCCAGCTGTGAAAGCCTCCCGGCCACGGCAAGGAACTTAAAGAGTCGCGGTGTGAGGGCACCGTGCCCCGGCGAGGACAATTGAAACAGATATCCCGTCCGCTGCAGTCAGCCGCGGCGGGAGAATTGCCGTCACCAACGCCGATGGCGGACGACGCCGTTGCTCCGCGCTTCGTATCCACGGCCGGCGGAACTGCCGCCTGCCCCTTCCTTCGCGTCCAGCGACCGGCGCCGCTCCGACGCCACCGTTGGCGCGGCACAGAACCCCTCTGCCGGCCTCCGGGCCGCTTCTGCGGGCGCTGGCGGTGCGCCTCGCGGCCGCTCTCGCCGGCGCGGTGGCGCTGTTCTCATAGACATGGCTGCCCCCTCGCGGGCGGACGCGGAAACCTTGGTGGGCTCTGTTGTCGCCGTGTCGTGCGAGGCACCAATTGTGACGGGGTGTACGTTCACTGCGTGAAGACGCGTTTCTGACTGATGGGGGGATGACTGCTGCGGCGGACGTCGTGCGCAAGATATGGCGTAGAGAGGCACAAGCACATGGGGCGAAGTTTTTGGATCGTGGCGGATGGCCATTGAGGCATCACCCCGTCTCTTGAATGCACTTTGCCCATCAAGCCACACTTCGTGGTGGCGTGATTAACACTGGCGCGCCCACGTGCGGCAGCCCGTCGACTACCGCAGGACCTCGTCGCCGGTGGCGCTACAGTTTGCGCGCGGCGCGGGAAGCGCCTTCGAAGCCGCCTTGGCATACACCATGACGGTGGCAGACGGCGGCGGCGAGACTGCAACTGGCGCGCGCCATTTGCGTCGCTGGAAAGGAAAGGACGCTTCGTGGGGCTTCTGAGTAAAAGAAGCTCCGCGACGCCGCCGAGGAAGCGACGGTTAGTGGCGCACAGAGAGTGGTGAAGAGTGCGGCAGGGAGGGGCGGGGGGCGACGTGCCACCCGAGCGCGCTGTGTCAGCGGTGCCACGGCGCGAACACGCAAGAAAGCCGCTGCCGCGCTGGCGCAGGTGGCTATTGCCGCCGCCACCGCCGCGTGCGCCTGCTCAGGCACAAGCCGGCGATGTCGTCAGAGGAGATGGTTCCGCCTCTATCGCTGCTGCACCCGCGGTGCAAAGCTGGAGATGCAAATGCTTTCACGTTTCGCGGTCGGAAAGCCTTGTCGGCCACACGGGGGAGTGCTCCTGTGTAACAGTCCAAACTCGTTGCAGCGACGCTCTCGGGGGCTGCGCTGCCTATGTCGTCATGTGATGCGGCGCGCAGAACCCGCTAGCACCTGGGAGCCTCGTGGCCGTCTGTGGCGGCACTACTGGCCCGTTCTCCTGCCCGCCCGTCTCCGGGCTCCCCCCCTCCGAACCAAGAACCGAGAATAAGCGGAGATGGCGGCTGCTGTTTCGGCGCTGGAGTATCCACCGCTGTGGCGACTGCTATCACGAGAGCGCCACTGCTGCGGTGGCGCCCGACGCTTTCGGGTGACCCACTCGCAGGCTGTTCGTTGCTCGTGGCGTGATTGCTCGTGCGAGCTCATGAGGTGGGGAAATCGTATGCAGTAGAATGACAGGGTCGGATGCGCCGACGTGGATGCTCTCTACAGACTCGATAAAAGCTGTTATGGAACACTGAGTCAAAAGAGAATGAAGATGCACAAGCATTGAGACCCGCATTCGCCATCAAAGCAGAGATACATACAGGCCCGAGCCCCAACCTACTCCTGTGCTGGCAGTGAGGCCCCATGGAAAGCGTAAGCTGCGCTGATGACAGCATGAACGTATGCGAGGTGCACACGAGACACGCCACCACAGCTCCTAGGCACCTGAGAGCCAGACCCCTCATTGAGCATAGCAACAAACCATGGCTCCAGTCGACTCGTGCTCGCGGGCGGGGAGCCTTTGACCAAGCCAATAGCGAAGTGAGTGAAGTAGGAAGGAAAGAGCCCGTCGCAGCGCAAGAAAATGGCAACGACCTCCATCGCCGCTTCAGGCTCCATCTTAATGCTCCACTTGTCGAGCGCGGAGAGCCACGCCGTGGTCGCCACGTGAGCCGAGCACACGCGCCGCCGCTTGGCCAGCCGCCCCTCCAGTTCCAGATGCTCGGAATGATGGGGGGCATGCTCGGTGCCATTGGCCGCCGCCGCGGTCGCTTTCTTGCCAATCGACGCCGCCGCCGAGCCACCCCCCTCTGGCGACGGAATTGGCGCGTCGCCGGCCGATTCCGCCGCCGCCGCGCCCTTGGACGCCTCCGCGGTCGTTGTATTGGGCTTTGACGTTGCCGCCGAGCCGCCCACGGCCGCCGCCGCCTGTGTCGCCGTACCGGCAGACGCGGCCGCGATCGCGCCCTTGGTCGACGCCATGGTCGCGGTCTTGGCGTTTGACGCCGCGGACGAGCCACCCACCGCCGGCGCCGGATTTGGCGCGTTGCCGGTCGACGCGGCCGCCGTCCAGACCATGGTCGCCGCCGTGGTCGCTGTCTTCGCGGTTGACTCCGTAGACCCGGCGCCCACCGCCGGCGCCGGATTTGACGCCTCGCCGGCCGACGCGGCCGCCGTCCCGCCCTTGGTCGCCGCCGTGGTCGCCGTCATCGTGGTTGATGCCATAGACCCGGCGCCCACCGCCGGCGCCGGCTTGGCCGCCTCGCCGGCCGACGCGGCCGCCATCCCGCCCTTGGTCGCCGCCGCGGTCGCCGTCTTCGTGGTTGACGCCATAGACCCGGCGCCCACCGCCGGCGCCGGCTTGGCCGCCTCGGCGGCCGACGCGGCCGCCGTCCCGCCCTTAGTCGCCGCCGTGGTCGCTGTCTTCCCGATTGACGCCGTAGACCCGCCATCCAACGCCGGCGCCGGATTTGGCGCCTCGCCGGCCGACGCGCCCTCGGTTGGAAGCTCGGCCGCGTCCTCATGCCGGCCTTGGGCACCGCCGCGGCCATCTCTCCCGCGGTGGCGATCCACAAGGACGTTGCAGAGGGCCCTCAGTTCAGGACGCGTTTTCAGGACAAATGCAGCCGACCAAGCAGCGCCGCCTTCTGGGCCCGGATGTAGCAATGCAAGACGGTCTCGGGCCGTGCAGGCGAAAAAAGAATGAAAAAAGGACAACGCGAATAGACCGCACTCGTGCCTGTCGTTCTGTTGCGGAACGATGGGCGTGACAACAGAGATGCACGAGTGCACCCAGCGGCGCGGAGGCACAAGATCCTCGCCCGTGCAAAGCCCGCGTCGGATACTCTCAGCACGCAACCAACCCAGGAGAGTCGACCGCACACGCGAGCCGACAGGCACGCCGCGGAGCGAGTTGAAGAAAGCCAAGGTAGCAATAGGCTTACCAGTGTGCACCGCGCCACCCGCGCTCATTGACAACGATCTCTCCAGACGGTGAACACCGGACAGAACTCCAATCCACCAATGCCCACCCTCGCAAAAAAAGAACACCCACGTGGAGAACGCAAACACATTGAAGCGCTGAGTCATGGCGGCCACCCTGGGCGGTCCGCCAGACCGCAACAAGCGATAAAACACGCTGTCAAACACCAAACATTCTCTCCGGTCTTCACCACAGAGCTGCTCCTGCCATACATACCTAGCAAGGGCGTCGATCACACCATCACGAGTGTCTGACTCGTCGGCCAAACTCAAGTAGTCGTCATGCGTCACGTTGATGCAGCCCCACGGTCCACCGGAGTAGGTGAAGACGACATCTCCGCTGCGTCTGCTACGGGGAGTTGGCTCGGCATCGGCGTCCACCACGTCGCCGACTCCGACTCGTCGGCCTCCTCGAGTTCGCATGCTGGTCATGGCCCGCAATCGACGACGAAGCACTTCAGAAAGGAGGAAGCGGTCCGGGGCTAAGGCAAAGGCGGGCCCGCGACTCTGGGCAGATAGCCCGCGAGGCCAAGACACTGCGCGGAGGTCCCCAGGAGTGAGGCCATCTGATTGCCACAAGCCCTCCCACACAATTCGAGAGTGCCATCGAATTCAACAAGGTAAATACAATTGCATAATCGCATCGAAATGGATTCTTTCACAAGGCTGTCCTCCACAATAACAGTAATACAAAACTTAACATATAGTGCAATTGCTATTGATATTATGCAGATGACCAAAATACAATGAGAGAAGCACCTATTGTCTACATGTGTCACACAATTAGTGAGGTGACTGTCGCCATGCGGTCCTCATGAGGCCATCGGCAACAGAAGTCGTAGCAAATAATGTAGCGATGTGCAAGCGGACCAGACCTTCGCGTTGCTGTCTTATCTTGTTTGGTGACATAGACGATGCCTGAGCATCTTACACGAAGACACATGCGCCAGATTTCGGCCACCATAGCCAGCGCCTGCCGGCCAGATATTCTTGGTGTTCGGTCTTCTTTGGTGACATAGACGTGGCTTCAGCATCCTGCATGACGCTTCATGTGCCAAATGTTGGCTGCCATCTCCAGGGCCCGCCGGAAAGACTTTCTTGTTGCTTGTTTCTCTTGTTTGGTTACATGGACGATGCCTGAGCATTCTACGTGACGATTGTTGTGCCAGAATTTGGCTACCATATCCAGCGCCTGCCGGCCAGATATTCTTGGTGTTCGGTCTTCTTCGGTGACATAGACGTGGCTTGAGCATGCTGTATGAAAATTCTGATGCTGTATGTTGGGTACCATAACCAGAGCCTGCCGGACAGACTTTCTTGTTGCTTGTTTCTCTTGTTTGGTTACATAGACGATGCCTGAGCATCCTACATGACGATTGTTGTGCCAGAATTTGGCTACCATAGCCAGCGCCTGCCGGCCAGATATTCTTGGTGT
>ENA-ORXR01002613-ORXR01002613.1-marine-metagenome-genome-assembly--contig:-NODE-2613-length-16913-cov-8.967154_pt1 | contig 16913 bp, 6 predicted proteins | sample MGYA00237866_ERZ511479 | MGnify/ENA metagenome assembly ERZ511479 | reverse complement strand
CGACGGCGGGAGCGGCGGCGGCACCGAGCCGCTTGGGGAGGAAGACGAGGCCCCAGCGACGGTCAGTGGTGGGTAGGCAGGCGGGGAAGCGAGCGCGTAGGGCGAGGCGGCGGCAGGCGATAGGGCACCGGGCACTGGGGCGGGTCCGACGCCGGCGGCGCTGCCGCCAACGGTCCACGGCCCGCCGACGCCCGGCGGCGGCCACGACGCGTACATGGGCGCCCCGAGGTAGGGTGGTGGGTGGCCGACCAGCGGCAAGCCGCCGCCCACGTCGCCCGTGTAGGGGTAGAGCGGCGACGGTAAGGCGGCCATCGAACCCGCTGGAGGAGCCATTGGCGCCGCGTACGGGTTGTAGATGGTCACGGGCGGGGCGACGGCGGCCGCCGGAGACACGGGCGGCATTGCTGCCGCCGCCGCCGCGGCGGCGGCAGCGTAATCACCATAGCCAACCATCGGGGGTGGGTGGAAGAGCGGAAAGCCAAAAGGGTAAGGGGAACCTTCGGGGGGTACGGGCGGTGTGACGAGCGGTAGGCCCCAAGGATTCATGCCGACAATGGGGAGACGGTGTCGGGGGGCAAGACCGGGTGGCGGGGTGCGGGAGTCCCGGGGACTTGATAAAGGGAGGAGAGACGCAGCCCAGAACGGGTCGTCGACAGCGGCAATGGGATACAACAATGGGAGGAGCGTGTCGTCGCGTTGTCGCTCAGCCCGCCAGTGGTCGAGGGGGCACCGGAAGTGCGTGGCGCGGCGCGGACCCTCCCCGCAAAGGCACGAGTGCGGCGCGCGCGGTCAAGCGTTGCTGCGGCGGAGGGGCGGCGGGACGGCGCATGTGCCGACGCGGGAGGCCGTGGGGGGCAGCCACAACTTGCACAGTCCGGGACGCTGGGCGCGTCGGCAAGCCGGGAGTAGCGCCGCTGTGCACACGGGTTGAGGCCCACGCAGGCGCACCGCGGGCAGGGGCGAGAGCCGCAATGGCGGCGCCAGCAGAGCCCCAACGGGCGGCGCGGGCGGTGACACCAAGATTCGACAACAGCAGCAGCCGACACGCGGCGTGCCGGTTGGGACCTCCAACGTATGATGGCGGTTGGCAGCCGCCGCTGATTGGCCGGGAGGCGCTCGCTGCGGGAAAAAATCCGACCAGAGTTTTTATGAGCAGCCGCGGGGCAGAACGAGCACGCGCCCACAAGCGCCACCCGCCGCCACCCGACCACGTGGTGTCGGCCGCCACCAGCGGCGGGGCCCGCACAAGAAACGCCGGTGGGAGCCCCTTGCCAATCTCGTCTGCGCATCGATTGGCTGCGTGGCGCGTTGTTTATCTCGTGTGCGGTCCTCATGCTTGTATGGATACCGCCACCGCAAAATCGGTGCCAGTGGAGCGTTCGAGGCCACACACCACATTCATCCGGGTCAGACCAATGGAGATTGACATCTCGGCTGGCACAGAGCTCGATTTTTTTATGATTTTTGTCTCGTTGAGGTTCTTTGCTTCAGATATGGACGTTCGATGGCCCATGTGACACTACCTGTGGCTGCAAAGGCCCCAGCGTCGACCATCCTCGACCACAACCATGACAATCAGCGGTGGCGGTCGCCGCTGCGATGCTCTCAAGCTTTTTGTTGATGGAGGTTGAGCCGGGGCAGACCTGGTATGGTTCTGTCGTGCACTTGATGTTCTTGCACCACGTAGTTACACACTTGATGAAATTACTATGAAAGTAGAGGAAACTGTGCTCAAATTCGACGAGCATCGAAACACGGTCAATCTTTTCTCGGTTGATGGGTCCTTCGGCAAGCTGATGACGACCACCCGCTCTGCCTTCGCCACCGGCCCACTGTTTCGCGAGATGCGCAGACGTCGGCCGCTCCCACCTCGCCTCGGGCCGCCGAGAGACGGCCGGACGTACCCGACCCGTCTGCCACACTTCTCCGCGGGGAGCCACCGTGGCCACCGTGGGTCGATCCCCGCCAGTGTCCGCTGCTGACGCTGCGACGGCTACCGACGCCGACGCGGCGACGCGCGCTGTGGCTATGCAGCGTGTGCCGGCACTGGGTGCGGCGGTGGACGGGGCACCCGTGGGACGGGGCGTGGCGCCTTTGGGCCTGTGGAGTAGAGGCGGAGTTCCCCTTCCCCCGTCTCTTCACCCCGTTGGTCTGGTTTTCTCACCTTGCGCTTCGCTCCCAGGGCGCTTGGCGGAAACGGTGCTTGCGACGTGCGTCGTCGCACTCCCCCCCAGGTGATCACACTCGCGGGGTACCCCTGCTCTTCTTGTGGAGGCGGTGATTCCAGCGGCGTCTCTGTGCGCCATTGTTGGCCACTGGTGCCGCACCCCTCACCCCGTTGCTAGTGCTGCAGGTGTCGGGTGGTCGCTCCCCTGGTTCCCCCCCGCCCTCGCGCCGCGTTTCCCGTGTTGTGGGTGTCGGGCGCGCCACCCCCCCCCCCTATCATCCCCGGTCGCCACGATGATGTCGGACGACCAGGAGACGCGGGTGTCCCTGGACGGGCCGTCGGACAGCGACGAGGCGTCGGACGGTAGCGGCGCTTCACCGCCACGGGGCAGGCGGGGCCGCCGCCACGGCGACTGCGCGGACGCGGGCGACGGCGAGGGAAGCCCCCACCCGCAGCCGGCCCTGCCGCCCCCGACCATGGACGCTGCCGCCGCCGCCGTCGGTCCTGTGCCCGCCGCCGCCGCCGCCGCCGCCGTCGGTACTGCGCCCGCCGCCGTTGCCGCCGACGTGCCGCTGCCGCCGCCTGCCGACGCGTTGGGCGGGGTCGACGCTCCGCCACCGGCGGGGCCCACACTTCCGCAGCCGCCACCGGCGTCGGCCATGGCGCCCCCCGACGTGTTGGTGGCGGCCGCCGCCGCGGCGGCGGCGACGGCCGCGGCGGCGGCGACGGCGACCGCCCCCGTCATTGCCCCAGTGTCGCCGCCCGCCGGGGGCGCGGACGTGCCAGCCCCCGGCAAAGCCACCTACCATCCCGACGCGTGGGTGGCGCCCGCCGCGGGCCCCGGTCGCGGCGCGCACGGCGCCCCCGACGTGGTGCTCCCCGCCGGCTCTGGGGCAGAGCCTCGCGCCGACCTCTGCGCCGTCGCCTCGATTCAGCTCCACGACGAGCCGGCCGACGCCGGGCCCAGAAAGTCGCGGCGCCCGCGGCTGCCGCCGCTCGGCGGCCCCCCCCCGCTCAAGGGCGCCCCGCCGCTGACCGACGGCTGGTGGATGGCGGCTCGCCTTCGCACCACCCGGTGGGTGTCTGTCGGCACGTCATGGCTTTTGCCCGACGGGGCCTTCCTCGTGTGGCGCGTGGCGTTTTTTTTGGCCACCGCCGCCGCCCTCTGCTTTTTGATTGTGGGCGCGTCGCCACTGGAGCGGGCGGGCCTCGCGTCGACGGTCGTGACGGACGCGCTGACGGTGCAGCTGACCGCCGCCTTCCTCCTCCTCGTGCCCCCGATCGCGCGGGCGGTGACGGGACCCCACGAGGATGAGCTCGACGGCAGCCGCTCGGCGCTCACGCTGTGGGCGCTCGGCGCCATCTTTGCGCAGCTGGTCGTCACCAACGCGCTGTTTGTGGCGGTGGTGCTGTCCACCCTTTCGGCGCTCGTGCCGCACCTGCGGCTCATCGAGTCGCTCGCGCCCGACGGGTCGGTGGTGGGCGGCTGGCGCGTCGCCGCCGCCCTCGCGGTGGGCGGGGGGGCGGCGGCGGTGGAGCTCGCCCTCGACTCGGTGGCGTATCGGCTGGGGGTGGTGGCGCTCGGGGAGGCGATTCTGATGGGCTACCTCGCGCTCTCCTCGGTTGGCGTTGGCGCACCGGCGGCACTGACGGACGGCAGCCTCCTCGGCGGGCGGATGGACTTTGGCAAGCTGGCGGTGTTGTGTCTGGGGATGGGCGCCTGGTACGCTGGCTGCGGTGTTGTGGCCATGGGCTTCCAGCGCGCGCGCAACGCTGTTGCGACCCGCTTTGAGCGCTGGCAGTACACCAAGAGCGTGTTTGGCGGGAGCGGGTCAGCCTTTGTGGCCGACTTAGCTTGACGGGCAGAGCGTGGCGTTCAAGCGTGGGTGGGTGGGTGGGTGCAGGTGATTGCCTGTGCAGGGGTTCACCGTTGTGGTCTGTGTTGCGACAGTCCGACTTGGCGTTGGCTTCAGTGTTCCAACGGTTGACCTTGTCGACTCCAATTGGTACAGTACCTTTCGTGTCATGGTGGTCATCATGCTTGATGGGCAGTGACCTTCTCTTCATGGAGTGTACTCAAGCTCTCCCCGCTGCTGACCTGCTGACGGTCTTTGGGCGGCGTGACGTGCCGACCCGGAGCGTTGGTTGGACATTCCTCGCACCTTTCTGATGCTGGTCGTCTGTCTGGCCAAGACGGTCGCAGCTCTGAGAATCTGGGAACAGGACGCCCCCCGCCACGAGGACGGCGTACAGTACAGTACAGTAATTCCAGAGCGGACATCTCAATGACGTTCCATGACCAATCAGGTGGCTTCAAAAAGTTCCATGACCAATCAGGTGGCTTCAAAACGGTCCATAGTGAATTCACGGCTAGTTTGCCAATGGCGGTGCTGCCCACTGCACCGTCTAGCCCTGCGGTGGCATCGCCACGTTGGCGCACTTGCGTCGTGGGAGTCTCACACTGGCAGAGGGTGGTCGCAACTCCCGCCGCTGCCACCGCATTGCACCCTCCTTGATGAACCCTTTCTTGGGGGCCGCAAGAACCGCCCCCCCCCCCGCCTGGGTGACCCCACCCCACCGTGACACGCGTCGTGGCGCTCGCGTGCGGGGCCCGCGGGCGCGAGTGCTGGTGTGCCGCACACGTGCCGTCCGTCCCCCGTGCTTCCCCCGGCGGACGCCGCCGCGCGTCTCCGCGCCGCGCTCCCGCCCGCCCCACACCCGCGCGCCGCCGCCCCTTGTCGGCGCGGGGGCGGGTCGGGGGAGGCCGACGCCCGGGCGCGAAGCGGCACGCCCGTCGGTGACGGTAGCGGGCAGCGGTGCCGGCGGCGGCCGGCGGGCGCCGCGGTTCCGCCGCAGGTTGGCGCCGCCCGTCGCTGCCCCGCCTCGGGGCGGGGGCAGCAGCGACGGGGATGCGGACGAATTTTTTGATTCCCTTGCGACGTTGCGGATGACGTCGACGGCGCCGGTGGCGACGATGGCCTTGACGGCGGACGCAGGGGTGGCGACGTCTGGAGCAGAGGGCGGCGGCGGCGGCGGTGGCGGCGGCGGAGACGGTGGGGGGTGGGCGTCTTGGCTCGACTCGATGGAGGCCACCCCCTCGACGGCGGAACCGGCGCCAAGAATACGCGGTGACGACAGCGTGGAACACCTGTTTGCTGCTCCTCGCCCCGGCCTCGGGGACGACGCAGCCGCGCCGACGGCCTTCCCCCCACCCGTCGTTGCCGTTGGCCCCAGTGCCGCCACTCCCGCTGCCGCCGCCACCACCGACGCCGCCATTGCCGACGTGGACGATGCGGGCGGCCCGCTCCGCGGCTTTGACGTGCTGGACGAGGAGCAGCGCTTTGCGGTGGCCTCCCTCGTGTGCGTTCTCCTCGGCGCCGAAGCGGTGCGCCGCCGTGCGGCCGCCTCTGTCGTGGCAGCGTCCAAATCATCGGCCGCGGCGGCGGCCGCCAGCGCCGTGGCGGCCGCGTCGTCGCTGGCGGCGGCCGACGGCGGTGGCGACGGTGGCGGCGGTGGGTTGGCGGACGGCGGCGGCGCGGCAGCCGACGGGCCGTTTTGCACGGCGCTCGCGCGCAAGGTTGTGGGCGCCGTTGGTTTGCCGACGGGCGCGCAGGCGGCGCTGCTGGCGTTGCTCGATCCGGACGCGGGTGGCGCCGGTGGGGGCGGCGGCGGCGGCAACGGCAGCGGCGGCCTTGGCAAAGCGGCCGCCGAGCGGGCGGCTGCCGCAGAGGCTGCTGCCGCCCGCCAGTGCGCGCGGCTCGTTGGCGGCGGGGCGGCCCGCCTGGCTGCCCTGCAAGCACTGCTGACGGTGGCGGTGGTGGGGGGGGATTACGACGCGCGCGCGCGGGTGCTGCTGCAGCGTGTGGCGGCGGTGCTCGAGGTGGAGTGGGCGCTTGTGGCGGCGGTGGAGTTGGCCATTGCTGTCCACCTGTCGGCGCTACACGTGGCGGCGGTGGAGGCGGCTGCGGCCGAGGCGGCTGGGGAGTTGGGGGGGACGGGGGGGGTACCCCCGTCGCCACCAAAGGCTATGGCCGGGGCGTCTGGCTGGGACGCTGCGGGCGGCTTGTCGCTGTCACTTCAACGCACCGCGCCGCCCGCCAAGGACGTGCTGCCCGCACCCGACAAGGCGTCTGCCTCCTCTCCATCTGCTGGTTCCTCCTCCACGTCGGTCACGGTCTCCAATGGCTCGACCGCAACCGCCGTCGAAGTCGGCAATGGCGGTGACACGTCGGTACTCCCGCTCCCCACCGGCTCGTCGGGTGCGCGCAAGCGTCGCCGCCGCCTCCGGGAAGTCAAGGCCGCCAAGCTGTCGGGCATCACCCTCGCGGGCGGCATCCTCTTTGGCCTCACCGGCGGCCTCATTGCGCCCGCCCTCCTCGCGTCTCTCGCCGCCATTGGCGTTGCGTCGGCAGCAACGCTGGCGGCGACCGGGACGGTCGCGTCGGGTGCGGTCGTCGGCAGCCTCTTTGGCGTGGCGGGCATGGGCATCACGGGCAACAAGGCGCGGCGGCGGCTGCGCACGTGGGTGGGGGAGTTTGAGTTTGAGCGCCCCGCCGACCCGCGCATCGCCCGCGCGCGCGCGCGGCGGGCGGACCGGGAGCAGTCGGCCAAGGGGCGGCGGTCGGGGGCGGGGAGCGGCGTCACGGATGCAGAGGTGGCGGTGGCGGAAGCCGCCGCCGTCGAGGCGGCGGCGGAGATCCGCGCGTCCGCCGCCAAAAAGAGTTCGGGGGGGGGGCGCAGCTGGAGCCGCATGCTCCGGGGTAAGAGCAAGCGTCCGAGCCGGAGCGTGTCGTTTAAGGCGTCGACGTCGTCAGCGTCGGCGGCGGCGGCGGCGGCGGGGACCAAACCGCCCCTGCCATTGCCCGTGTCCTCCAAAGGCGGGCCGGATGGGGGCGCCACGGCCGCCGCCGCCGCAGACCGTCTGCCGCGTGCCGCCACCGTGGTGCCGTCGCCGGGTACCCCCGGCACGGCGAGTGACGACTTGCTCACCAACCTCGAGGACACTGAAGACTTCTTTGGTGGCGTCGACGATCACACGATTATCAGCAGCGGCTCGTCGACCGGGAGCAGCCGCTTTGGCGGGCGGACCGCGGCGGCCGTGGGGTCGATGCCGACGCCGCGATCCTCGTCTGTACCCGGCGCGTCCCGCTCTGGCTTCCCCTCCCTAGAGCCGTCATCGTCGGCGCCGCTCGACGGCCGGTCGCACCCCGACGGCAGCGAGGCGTCGGTCACGTCGGCAGCTGACATTTGGGACGAGGAGGCCTACCCAGACTTCCCAGGCGGCCGCGCGGGCCTCGACACCCTCGACCCGTCCCTGCACGTGACCATTTGCGTGCCCGCGTGGCTCCACGAGAGCACCTATGGCTCGTCGTTGGCGCAGTTTGAGGTTGCCCTCCAAACGCTGCTGCCCTACTCGCAACACGCGGCTATGCGGTGGGAGAGCGGGCGGCTGGTTCAAATGGGGCACGCCTTTGCGCGCTTTTGGGCGTCCAAGGCGACGGTCACGACCATCCAGCAAGCCTACCCGCACGTCGTCGCGGCTGCGTCGACGGTTGGGGGCGCGCTCGCCGCCGCCTTTGCGCTGCCGCTGACGGTCATTTCGTGCCTCGACTTTGTCGACAACCCGTGGTCAGTGTGTATTAGCCGCGCCAACGGGGCGGGGGAGGAGCTGGCCGATGTGCTCGCGTCGCGCTCCTACGGCTGTCGGCCGGTGACGCTCATCGGTTACTCGCTCGGTGCGCGCGTCGTCTTCAAGTGCCTCAAGTCGCTCGCCGCCCGCGGCGCGGTCGGCATTGTCGACAATGCGTTTCTGCTCGGCGCTCCCGTGTCGGCGTCGCCTTCCTCGTGGCGCGACGCGCAGGCGGTCGTTGCGGGGCGCCTCGTCAATGGCTACTGCGCCACGGATTGGGCGCTGGCCTTTTTCCACCGCGGCGTCGGCCACGGTGTGTACGTGGCGGGGCTGCGGCCAGTGACGACGCCGGGGGTGGAGAATGTCGATATGGGGACGTTTGGGGTGGCGGGCCACCGGGGGCTCTCGGAGGCGCTGCCGCGCGCGCTCCACGCGCTCGGTGTGTCGACGGGGCGGATCACCATGCCGCCGGCGCCGCTGCCGGGGTCCACCCCCGCAGACGGAACGGTGGAGAGCACCGCGCTGGTGGTGGTGGCACCAGGCGTGGCGGCCGCGGGCGACCGCTCGTCGCCCGTGGCGGCCATGAAGCGGGCGACGACCGTGGCGGCGGCGGACGGAGACTTCTGGTTGGCCGAGAATGGGGTGTCGGCGGGCAACGTGGCGATGCCGCCGGTGGGTGGCCGCCGGCCGGGCGCCGAGGGGGAGGGCTGCCCACGGTTGACCGAGGGGACGGCGGGGGCGTCCAAGCGGAAGGGCAAGCACGACGGCGGCAACAGCAAGTGGTTTGGAAGCGCCTGGCCGTCGTGGTCGTCGCCAAAGTTGGGGCAGAGTCGATCGTCTTCGGTGCCAGCGGCGGCCGGGGTCAGGGGTGAGCACAATGGGCGGGGCGGGCCCGGCGGGGCCGGCTTTGACGGCGTCTTCGGCGGCAGCAAGGATGTCCTGGTGTCCCTCCCGCCGCCAACGGGTGGGCCTGGCGCTGTTCCCGATGCGGGGGCGTTTGGTCTCGACATGGCGGGTACGGCCGGCGGCGTGGCGGCGTCGTCAGCGCCGACGGGCGCGGGTGTCGGGGCCGATGCTGACGGTCCAGCGGGGGCGCCGGCCCGTGACCCGTCCCCAGACCTGGACGCCCAGTTCCAAGCCTATCTCCGCCGCCACAACGTGCAACTGGCGTCGGGCGACTCGGAGGATGGGTCCTTTACCGGCGTCGCTGCCGGTGCCGGCGGCGACAGCAGCTCGGGCGATGAAGACGCGTCCAACCGCACCGTGGTGCTGCCGCTGGGCATTGAGCTGACCGAGCGCCGCTTCCGGCCCTTCCTCTCCCCAGGCACCGCTTACCCCATTTCGTGCACGCACGTGTTGACCAACGCGTCGGACGAACAGCGGGGCCTGGTCGTCCGTCTGTGGGAGGGCGCCGTCTCCTCGACGGTGCCGCTGAGCCTCGGCCGCCGCGGCTCCCGCAACTTCCCCCGGCTGCTCGCGTCGGTTGAGCTTGCGTGGGCGCGGCCGCGCCCGCGGGGCACCATGCGCTTCACTGTCTCGGTGGCGATGGACGAGGGCGGGGATGCAGTGCTCCGTGTGTCGCGCCAGTGGCAGGCCGTTGGGGCGGTGCCCGCCGAAGTGCCCCGCCCAGACCCGCTGCTCGACCGCCCCGCCCCCGTGCCGGTCGTTGCGTCGCTCGAAGACGAGTCCCCCGAGGCGGACGAAGCGCTGACCGCCGAAGCCCGCATCCCGGCATCGCGGCTGTGCTCCCACGCGGAGCGCCGCGCCATGGAGGCGGCGGAGCGGGAGGGGAAGCGGCGGAGCAAGGCCAAGGACAAGGCGCCGGCCGGCGGGGGGGGGCAACCGCCTTTGCTGGCCCTCCCGGCGCCCCCGCCGTCTGACCCGCCAGCAGCAGCAGCGACGGCGGCGGCGGCGCTGCCGCCGCCGACGGCGGGTGGGTCATTGACGCTGCCAGTGATGGGCTCGTCGGGCGGCGCGAGCAACGGCGGTGGCGGTGCGGGGAGTGGTGTTGGTGGGGAGTGGCCGGCGGTCCCGCCAGACGGATATGGTGCTCACTTCTAGCGAGGCAATAATCGGTTTCACAGAGAGCCGTACTTGTAGTCCTGCCCGACCATGCTGCACTGACGGCTGCCAGAATGTCGGGTGTGCCCGACGAGGCGCTCCGAACTCCAGCACGACCCTGGTCATTGCGCCCTTCGACGGGCTCTTGTGTGGCCGGAACGGGAGGACAAAGGAGAACAGGTATGGCGTGTCCTGTACAGTATTGTCATGGTGGCAGACAGCCAGGGTTGTTATTATAGTTCAGGTTGAAGGTACTGATGCCTCAATGAATAAAGTTCTTTTCCTTGGGGACTGGAAAGACACCGTGCCCACCGCAGCTGAAAAACGGACAGCAACAAGGGCGGCTCCAACACTTACTGGCAGCTGGGAGAGGCCGTACGTGTGCTTGAGGCCTATCGATACGTAGAGCACCAGCATGCTGATGTTTGAACATCGTCCGCCGCGGGCCGGCGAGAGAGCAGCTGACAGTCAAGGGCGGCCTGGGGGGTTCGTTTTCGTCATCGCAGGAGGCATCTGGACAGCGGCTGCAATGACACAATAACTCAATTACTATGTTTCCTGCATATGGGACAATTACCTCATTTTGTATGTTTTGTTCAACGCGAATGCTCTGTGGTTCAAGTGATTCAGGTTGATTCGCATTCAGGTTTTTGTAAATCAAACCAAACGCTGACAACGTTGGCCACAGCCATGTCCTCTTTGAGAACATCGCTTCGTCGACGTTCGCCAGTGAGCGCTCGGTAGACAGACTATGGCGCGTCGCCAAGGAATGATCGGACCAGACAAACTCTCACGGCAAGTCATAGCAGTTCACACCGGCTCACAACACAGAATTAAAACTTGCTGTGATTGCCCTTCTCTCCCACAGAGCCATCCAGGAGCCCTGAGCATGCAATTTTGTTTCAAAGCACAGTCACAGCACAGTCACAGCATGCTCTGGCTTGCGTCGCCGCCTATGGCGCGTCTGCAAAGATTGATCGGATCTGGAAAAAGCTCACAGCAAGTGGTGCACCGGCTTTCGATGATGAGAGCAGACGCGAGTCCAATATTCCCTGCAGCTCGTGGCCATCATCAGGACGTCCACTCTCCCCTGGTTCTGGCCGGTGACGTGTCGTTCCAGCGCTCACAAACATGCCCGAGTCGCCAACATGTCGAACGAATGATGTTCCACGAGTTTGCGGGCTCCTTACACACTTGAGACCTGTCTTTTCACTGGTGTTCTCCAGCCCATATGGTCGTTGCACCAAAAGCTGGAGAGGCCCCAGTCAAGCCGATCGATGTCTGGGCCAACCAAACGCAGAAAAGAGCCTCTTTGTTAGGCCTCGACTCTCCACTTCCTGGCGCAACGTCAATACAGATGACGACACTGCAACCAGCTTGAGTCCTTATATGGACCACGCGTCCAATTACTGCTTGCCGAGTCCATGTCAAGCACATGTCGAGGCTCCACCTGGGCTTGTCTTCCGGTGGAGCCCCCTCGGTGCGTTCGCCCCACAGATTTTCTAACGCGCGGACCGCTGACTAGATTCTCATGGTAACCAGTTGACTGTCTGCTTTCGATACCTGCGCCAGACAAGGGGGGACCCGAACCGCCACGACCCGTGGCGCTGCCGTCTGTCTGGTCCAATCTCCGCCTACCAGTCGAGCACCCCACGTGTGATACAAAGCTTGGTAAGGGAATGCGGCTGGCGGCACGAGCCTGCGGTTGTCGAACCCGCCCGAGTCCTCCTCACAACCTGGCCCATCGGGGGCAGGAAGACAAGATGTGAGGCGAACACGACAATCTCGACGAGACGGACCGCGCCTTCGCTTGCGGTCCGTTTTGGTCGATGCTCCACAGCTGGGGGCCCTTGTTCTCCCCCGTTTGCTCCGTCGCGGACAACCGCCGATTGCAGCGGGTGCGTCTATTCATTGGTCGACCGAGCCCTCCCCTCCTCCCTGGCAGGGAGAAGGAACGGGGCCTTTATTCGTCCACAGCTCAGCACTTTCGCGTCGAAAGGAACGAGCAGGAGGCATCGGGTGGCTGGCGGAGCCCTGATAGTCTGGCACGAGGGGCTACCCTCGATCCGGCCGAGCGTGCCCTGGCGCGTCGCGCCCCCATCGTGAAGTTTTATGCCAAGAGGGTTTCCGCGTGGGCCGTCCTAGCTGGTTGGCCCTCACCGTGCCCACACGCAGCTCGAGGAGGGCCCGCCACAAGGCTCGTGCGACTGCCACCGAACCTCGCACGGTGTGACTAAAGCACCTTCCTTAGCCACAGCGCTGGTCGAAACCACCAGTGCCGCGGGGGCCCCCCACCGGCCCTGATCCCAAATGTAGTGTGCGGGGGTGGCCGCCCCGAGGGGGGATCTCAAGCTTGCGCCGTCGCACCAACCCTGGTCGCCCCTCCAGCCGCTCTCAGTGTCGCTTGTACGGATCCACGTGGCTGTCAGCTGCGTGGAAAGTCCCAGCTATGGTCAACGTGGCAGCCCGGCCGCCGTCCCTGGCCTTGCGACAGGCGTGGGAAACGTCTCGGCACTCCCCCCTTCATCGCTATGGCAGGGGCCCTTGACGGGTCGCAGGGGCGTAGAAACGCGCAGACCGCCGGACCGGGCTCAGGCTGCAACGGCCGTGGGTGGCCCAGTGCAGGTGGCCGCGGGGCCATCCACCCCACATACGCCGCCGCACACTGTTCCGCCTCCCGCCATTTCGTGCCCCGCGACGGTCAGCGTCGTCATTGGTCCAGCGACGGTCGTGGCTTCGCGACAATAACGACGTGCGCGGGCCCCACGGGGGCGCTCAAGGGCGGCAGACGTGTCTGCCGTCCACGTCTTCTCGTCCCGCTGGTGCCGTGGGGCCTCGTGTGCGGCTGACAGTAGACAGATTGGATCGAACTGGGTGCCTCCCGGCTCTGGGGGCGGGCGCGGCACTGGGGGTGTGGGGACGGTCAGAGGTTGGCCGTCAGAGGACCTTTTGCACTGCGCGCCAACCGCACCCTCGCGACTACGACTGTGCGGACGGAGCGGTGGCGGTACGCCCCGTCGTCGCTCCCCAAAATTCACCAGCGAGGACCCGAGTCGCCCGCCCCACACGCAATCTCCATGGCGCTTTCACCGCCAGTGCCGCCCCCGTCTCACTAGGAAGCCACCTTGTGATGTTCTGATATGTGCCCGCGGGGCCCCTCCGACGGGCGCGTTTGCGCTGGGCCCGCGGCACAAACCTGTATGGCCCCCAGGTGACCATTGAAAGGGGTTGGCGGCCGCCGGCTGGCGAGATTTGCCCCGGCGCTGCACTCGAAACCGCACACCGCCGGCCCGGTGGCCGCAACGGTGGCGTCGGCGCGCACGCAAGGGCCTGCAGGCGGAGGGGGCCGTTTTCTGTGGAGCGGGTGGCCCCCGTTTGCCCACCTGGGCCGCGGTGGCGCCCCCAAAACGCCGCCACCCCCTTCACAGCCACCGTGGAAGCCCCACCCCCCTCTCTTTGCTTGCAGCGCCGTCGTCTCGTAAGCCCTAACGTACGCCCGACGAAGTGGCGTCAAGGCGTGTGCCGGGGCTGGCGGCGACTGGGACGGCGTGGCCGCCCACACCGCTGGCGCGCGTCCGGCACCGGTGCGCCCGGCGCGGTCGGTCTGCTACTGGGTTTGTTGGCTGCTGTGCCTCCCGCCCGTCCGCTAGTCGGCTCTCCTGCTCCTGGCGCCCTGTCACCTTTGAGAGTTCCCCCCCCCCCCCCCTTGGCGCGCCCTGCGCGTGCCCTCCCGTCGTGATTTTCAGGCTCGCCCGGCCGGGCCGCTGCGCCTGCCGCTGCGCACGCGGCGGGTACATAAGCGCTGGCTGCCGCCGCCCGCCCTGCCACGCGCCTGGTGTAGGGAGCGGCACCCGAGGGCATTCACACGCTGCCGTGCAGCGCAAGTGGTGGCGAGCACGGTGGTGGTGCGGCACACTTCTCAGACCGCCGACTCGCTCTTCTCGCCCGCCGTCATCATCGCTGCGCCCGCCGTCCCCCCAGGCCCGTGGACCGCTGCCGCCGCCAGCCCGCCCGCGCGCTCGTTCACCCCTGCCCCCCCCCTCAAGGTCGGCGGGACACCACATGGACACCCTGCGCGGCGACTTGCTCGTCATGCAGTCACCGCCCCCCCCCCTGGACGGCGTCGCGTGGTGGGACACCACCTCCCCCGCCGTGCCCGAAGCCGGTCGCACAACCGTCCCCGACTATGATACCTTTCAACCGTCCTCGTGCGTGAGCGACGCTGTCGAGGAGGGCGGCGGTATGGTCGGCGTCGCAGCTGCCGCCGCCGTCGCGCTCGACTCCATGGCCGTCCGCGGCGGCCGCGGCCATGTCAACGCCAAGCGTCACGTTACGGCTGCCAGTCTCGGCGGTGGTGTTGGCCCGAGCGTCTATGCTCAAGGACAAGGGCAAGGACAAGGACCAAGCGCCGCCCCGCTCGGCGTAGGCGGCGGGGAGCTCGGCGGCTGGGGACCCTACACTGGCATGCCAGGCCCATCCCCCCGCCCCGACGCGTCGACGCCGTCGGCCGACGCATACGCCCCGCCGCCGGTCGTGGCTGCCTCGTCGACAGGCCTGCCGCCCGTCTCCATGGCGCCACCCCCCGTCGGCGGCGGCGGCGGCGGCGGCGGCTGGGCCGCCGACGACACGCGCCACCGGTACGTGCACCCGCCCGCCCGTGAGTGGCCGACGCATCACGACGGGCAGGCCAGCGGGCCGTACGGCCCGAGCCGCACGTACGCCCCCGCCCGCGAGATGGCACCGCCACCGGGCGCCTCCCGGTGGTCCTCCTTTGCGTATGGGGACGGGGCGGAGCGGGCGGGGCGGGTGGCCGCCCCGCCACCGTCCGCCGCCCGCCCGCTGGCGCTCGTGAAGCCCCCAGACGGGGGAGGGCCGCTCCTCTATCCGCCCCACCAACCACCGTCGAGTGGCGGCGCACTGGGCACCGGCGGTGGCTTGTACGCGCCACCGTCGACGCACTTGCCCATGCCGTGGGTCGGCATGCCCCTCGCGCCACCGCCGCTGCCGCCGCCGCCGCCACCGCCGCCGGCCGTAGCCGCCTACCACGCGGCGACTGCGCAAAAGGCCGCGTCGGGGGCGCCCCTTCCCCCCCCGCCACTCGCCCCCCCACCACCTCCCCCCGCTGTCGGGTCGTTGGCGAGCGGCGGTGGCAGCGGCGGCGGCAGCGGCGGCGGCCGCGGCGGCGGCGGTGGCAATGCTTTGGGCACTGCCACTCACAGCAGCAGCGGCCGCCCCCGCCGCCATGCGTGCCCCCAGTGCGACCGCGCTTTTACGGAGCGCTCCAATCTCTCCAAGCACCTGACTGCTGTGCATCTTCGCCTCCGCCCCCACGTCTGTGGCGTGTGCAACGCGGCGTTTGCGGCTCGCTGCAATCTCTTCAAACACACATCGGCTGTCCATCAGCGCTCCCGCCCGCACGTGTGCACGACGTGCGGCGCGGCGTTTGCCGAGCGGAACAAGCGGGATAAGCACGCGGCGACCGTCCACGGGGGGGAGCGCCGCCACTGCTGCGACCGGTGCACGGCGCGGTTTGGCCAAGCGTCGGACCTCCGCCGCCACACGCGCGTCGTGCACGATGGTGAGCGCGCATGGGCGTGCACCGATTGTGGGCGCCGCTTTGGGCGTAAGGCGACGCTGGCGTACCACCACCGCGTCGTGCACGGTGGGGGGGAGGGGGCGGCGGTCGCCAATTGAGAGGCGGAGTGGCCAGTCGGCGGGGCGGGCGAGGTGCGTGTGAGGCCGTCGAGCGGTGGGGTAGGAAGTGAGCAACCCTTTATTAAAAACACCTATGGACACTAAGTCTGCTGCAGGTTGGCAAGTCGATGTGCGCCATCGACCTACCGGCGCGCTTAGATATCAAGGCAACGGGCGTTTGACATAGACAATGGGGAGCAGCTGCAACTGGCAAACAGTGGTGACGGTTAGGACGAACGGAGGGGGCCAGCTTCATGTGCCAACCCCTCAAGCCGCCACTGAAAACTTGGCAGCCGCCCACTCACGCGGACATGGACGTCCTCGCTGGAGCGACTCGCCGACCGTCGCTCGAGACCAAGGTGGCGTCGACCGCTCCCCACCCGCTTGCGGTCGGACGACAAGGGACAACCCCTGTCCCGACGATTATCCCCAGTCTGTCGCCACCAACAGTGCTGGATAGGAGGCACAAGGAGAGAAAAGGCGCCGACGGAGACGTGCGTATCAGACAAAAAATGGAGACCCAGGGGGAGAGAAACAGGAGACCCGCGGATCAGACGAGAGAACAACAAAACCAACAACACAAAAAAAGCGTAAGATCAGACCGCGTGCACATGCGCCTGCACACCCGCGTCACTGGAGGTGCGACCAGTGCGCGGAAACGCCTTTCGTAGCTCCGTTTCAACCTCCTCCAGGCCGCGCCAGTCAATGCCCACATGGCTGCTTGTCCTGCCAGCGCCGCCCAGGGCGATGGCGTTGGTGAGCACTGGGAGCAATTCGATAATTTTCAGGACATGGCTCCAGTATTAATATTGCATGCAGTCTGCTCATTTTTGCCGGTCTGGGTCGGAACAGAACGCAATCACGCTGGACTCTCAGCCATCGTTCAGCCGGATACGTGCTGCTGGCCAATAGGATTCCGTCCTGATTGCGTTCTGTTCGGACTCACACCGACAAAATTGAGCAGACTGCAAGAGTGGATGGCAACGAATCTCGGTGTCCTCCTGCGAAGAGGTGGAAACGTACTTTCCCCGTTATTCTGTCTCTGCAACTGAAGAAAACCTTGGCATCGAACCGATACTCCATGGCTGCTCCGGTCGGTCCGCGTCATGCAAGCAGTGCCAGCGCGCCAGCTGCGGATAACACATTGTTGAGTGCGCGCGTGTGTTGCAAGAGTGCCTTGGCGGCTTATCCGTCTGACCCCAGTTTTGACAACTCGTACCAGTTTTAGCAACTCGGGCCTTGTCTGGAATTTCCACAGTGTTTACATATGAAAACGGGTTCCGGAGGTTGCGCCAAACACGCTACACCTCACTTCCAGCTTTTCTGTAAAATATGAGAGCGTGCGTGAGGCTACGAGACTCA